>Ga0207648_10000021_pt1 | contig 139257 bp, 118 predicted proteins | sample KBSMisM32_FD_184310 | JGI IMG/M metagenome (GOLD analysis project Ga0207648, IMG submission 184310) | Miscanthus rhizosphere microbial communities from Kellogg Biological Station, Michigan, USA - KBS Miscanthus M3-2 (SPAdes) (version 2) | ecosystem: Host-associated > Plants > Roots >...
GTGCGCGACGCGTTGGTGTGATCGGTGACGTGAACCCGCCCACCGGTAAGCTTCGCGATGAGCCAGCTGTCGATGGTGCCAGCGGCGATTTCTCCCCGCTCCGCCCGGCGCCGGAGACCCGGGTCGCGCAAGAGCCACTCGAGCTTGGTGCCGGAGAAATACGGGTCGAGCACCAATCCGGTCTTCTGCCGAATCAGGTTCTCCTTCCCCTCGGCCTTCAGCTCACGGCACCGCTCCGCGGTGCGCCGGTCCTGCCAGACGATGGCCGGAGCAACCGGAGTGAGGGTCTTCCTATCCCACAGGGCGACGGTCTCCCGCTGATTGGTGATTCCAATCCCAACGGGCGTCTCACCAGCCTGTCTCAGCGCCTCCCGGGCCGCATCCAGGGTGATGCGAAAGATTTCTTCCGGATCGTGCTCGACCCAACCCGGCTGCGGGAAATACTGAGTGAACTCACGATAACCGCGCCCCAGTACCCGGCCGTCCTGGTGCACGACCATGGCAGTGCTGCCAGTCGTTCCCTGGTCGAGGGCGAGGATGGAGGGCAATTGTTGATTGGTAATTGGTAATTGCTAATTGCTCGGAACTCGGAACTCGGAACTACCTCCGTCCTCAGTCCTCAGCACTTTTAACTCGTCCCTCCCCTTCAGCCCCCTGTCCGTGATGTAGCCCGCCACCAGCTCCGCAGGCGTGACGTCGAACGCGGGATTCCATACCGCGGCTCCGGCCGGGGCGATGGCCTGACCCCCTATCGCTCGGATCTCCTCCGCTCCCCGCTCTTCGATGGGAATTCGGCTGCCGTCCGCCGAGTTGAAGTCGAAGGTCGAAGTGGGCGCAGCGACATAAAAGGGGACGCCATGCTCCCGGGCGGCGAGAGCCACCCCATAAGTCCCGATCTTGTTGGCGACGTCTCCGTTCGCCGCGATCCGATCGGCTCCGACGATGACACAGGTGATGCCACCGCGGCGCAGCCGGCTCGCGGCCATGTTGTCGGCGATAACGGTGCAGCTGATCCCTGCCCTGCCCAGCTCCCAGGCGGTGAGCCGGCTTCCCTGCATCAGGGGCCGCGTCTCATCAGCAATCACCGAGACTCGCCGTCCGGCCTGGTGTGCCAGGTAGACCGGGGCGAGTGCAGTTCCGATCCCGGAGCAGCAAAGCGCGCCGGCGTTGCAGTGGGTATGAACAACGGCGCCATCGGGGATGAGCGCGAGTCCCGCTTCGCCAATCCTGCGGCACATGGCGCGGTCCTCTTCCCGGATCGCATTTGCCTCGGCGACGAGGGCAGTGTGAAGACCGTCGCCCGCAGCGACGGACCGTGCCACCTTCCTCATGCGCGCGATGGCCCAGGCGAGATTGACCGCCGTAGGCCGCGTCCGCTGCAGCAACTCACAGGCTTCGAGGACTTGGTCCAGTCCACCCGCCTTCCCGCCCTCGCGCCGTGCCGCCAGAGCCACCCCCATTGCCGCGGCAACGCCGATGAGCGGGGCACCCCGCACCCTCAAAGTGCGAATGGCCTCGCCCATGTCCGCGGGCTGGCTCAGCTCGCGATAGGTCTCTTCGCCGGGAAGCCTGGTTTGATCGAGGATGCGAATCGTCCCCGACTCGGTCCAGGCGATCTGATTGAATTCTGGCACGCCGGGAAGATATCCCGTCTCAGGCCGCGGAGTGAGTCAGCTGGCCCAGTCGAGCTCGAAACGGCGGAGTAACCCGCTGGCGATTCGGCCAGCCGCGAGATACTCGGCTTCAGGGGTAGGTGTGGACCAGTTCGCTCAGCAATTCGAGATCGTCAACAACCCTGGTCGGAAGGAGTCCTTCGGGTTTCATGCCGCGGCGGCGATGCCCACCGAACGCATGAAGGCATCGAGCACGTCAGGCCTCCACCACTGCGGAGTCTCCCGCATGGCGGACAACGCCTCCTGATGGGACAAGGCCGGGCGGTAGCTGCGAGTCGTGGTGAGAGCGTCATAGACATCCACGATGCAGATGATCTGTGCCGCGAGCGGAATCTCGTCGCCCCGAAGCCGGTCGGGATATCCCGTGCCGTCGTACTTCTCGTGGTGCCACCGGATGATCGGCTTGATATCCCAGGGAAACTCGATTGCCGAAAGGAGGTCGACACCCCAGACGGGGTGCTGCTTGATGATTTCGAATTCGGTTTCGGTAAGTTTGCCCGGCTTGTTCAGAATCTCGTGGGGCACCTTCACCTTCCCGACGTCGTGCAGGTAGGCGCCCAGCCGCAGGGTGGTGAGGGCGTCCTCCGTCAGCCCGAGCGAACGTCCCACTGCCTCGGCATACTCGGCGACCCGGCCGCAGTGGCCGAAGGTATAGCTGTCCGCCGATTCGATCGACTGACCCCAGTCCTGTACCACCGCCAGGAAGGTTCCCTCCAGCTCTTCCACCTTGGCCTGGACGTCCACCAGGTCCAGCGCCGCGTCGAGCCGGCGGAACAGGCGATAGGACGCGTTGAGCAGCCCGAGTGCATCCTGATTTCTCCCCTGGGCCTGGTAGAGCCAGGCCAGCTCGCGCGAGGCCTCAGCCTCGCTCAGGATCGAACCGGTGCTCACCGCGAGATCAATCGCACTCCGCAGGCGGGATTCCGCCAGCTGCATGCGTCCCGTATCCCGATAGACCATCCCGATGACTCGGTACGCATCGGACTTGTCCAGTCGGGAGCCGAGCCGGTCGAAGATGGCCAATGCAGCCTCCGCGTCGCGCCGGGCTAGTTCATACGCCTGGCGGGCAATGTGGACTTCCGAATGGTTCAGGAGACACAGGCCCTGCAAGTGCACATCGCCGATCCGTTCGGCCAGGGTCCGGCTTTGCTCGTAATAGCGCTCGGCGTCGGCCCACTGCTTACGATCCGCGCTGATCATTCCGAGATTGTGATAGGCGATAGCGCAACCCTTGTCGTCGCCCATCGCCTGAAAAGCCTCGAGTGACGCTCCGTAGTGCCGCAGTGCCGCCGCGTGGTCGCCGCGAATCGTGGCGAGGATGCCGAGGTTCTGTTCGATCCGGCAGCGCAGGCGGGGATTGGCCCCTCCGAGCTTAAGCGCGCGCTCGAAGTACTCCTCGGCGCTTCGCATCGCGCCGTGCTCGATCTCATACCCACCCAGAGTGTTCAACGCCTCGGCTGCCAGCCCCGATTCCCCCATCGCGAGCGCCGTTTCGTAGCTCCGCTGGCACAGCGCCCGGGCTCGATCGCCATCGTTTTGGTGATGGTGGACTATGCTCAGGCGACGGAGTGCTTCCGCCAGTACAGCATTCTCTGCCGAGCGCTCGGCGGAGGCGATGGCGACATGGTAAGCATCGAGTGCTTCGCTGATCCGGCCCGATCTTTCGTGGGCCTGGGCTTCGGCGAGAAGTTCGCTGGCGCGCGGCTTCGCCCCCGGGCCGGAGGCCCACGCGTCGGAAATCGAGTTATCCCGGGACGGCATCGCTACCAGGCCACCGCGTACCGGGAGAAGTGCTCTACATCGCCGCTGACCCGCTGGAGCAGGAGATTATCCCGCGAGAGCAGGTAGCTGAGGATGTTGAACCGCTCGGTGGTGTAAGCAATGCGCTTGAGAAGCTGCAACCGGCCGAGCGGGCAGTTCGAGTAGTCCAGCGTTAGGCGGGCCGGACGTCCCTCCTTGAAGTGCAGGCCTTCAGGAGAGAAGCGAACCGAGGCCACCGGATCGCTGGGTGCTTCGGCGGTGATCAGAGTCGGGGCAGACAGTGCGCCGGCAGGGATCACCAGAACGTGCCGGCCGACCTCGATTCGGCCACCGGCAGGACCGATGGTCTTGGTTGTCACCTGATACGGTTCAACCCGGCAGGCCAGGAGTCCGGTGCCGAGCAGGCCCTTCGCCGGATCCAGCAACTCGAGATTCGAGTTGGGTGAGACGACCGACTCAGTGGAGGGGTCCGCAGTCGGAAGGTCGCTGCTGCCGCAACTGATGGCGGCAAGCGCGAGAGTCAGACCGACGCCGAGCGCGATGAGGCTGCGCGGACGAAACATGAGGTGCTCCTCGTTGGCGTTAGAACCCATGGCGGAAATCAGACACTTCTATTGCATGGAGGAGGAGCAACTCAGGTGCCGTCGGCTTCACTAAGTGTCAATAAAATGTATAGTCGATATTTCATTGTCATGTAATACTATTAATAACAATAGTTTGCACAGAGTTACTTGCACAGCAGATGTTACTATTTTTGTCGCCATTGGAGGGCATCGGACAACATTTCTCAGCCTTTCGTGGCACGCGTCACCCTCCATCTCCTCAGGTCTGTAGGACCCCAACCACAGTCCTGCCCCGCCGCCCTCGACCGGACTAAAATTCGCCCGCCCCCTCCCGCCGAGAGCCCATGTCGTACTCGACCCTGTTACTCGAGATCCGCGAAGGCGTCGCCTTCATCACCATCAACCGTCCCGACAAGCTCAACGCGCTGAACGACGCCGTCATCGCCGAGTTGGGACAGGCATTCAGGGCGATCGAGTCGGACGCGGCGGTCAGGGGTGTGATCCTGACCGGGGCCGGCTCTAAGGCCTTCGTGGCTGGAGCCGACATTGGGGACCTGTCACGGCAAGGCCCATTCGATGGCAAGGCCCGCGCGATGGATGGACAGGCGGTGTTTCGTCGGATCGAACGGCTGGGCAAGCCCGTCATCGCCGCGGTAAACGGTTTCGCCCTGGGCGGGGGTTGTGAACTGGCGATGGCGTGCCACCTAAGGCTCGCCAGCGAGAACGCGAAATTCGGCCAGCCCGAGGTGAAGCTGGGAATCGGCCCCGGTTATGGTGGAACGGTCCGGTTGCCGCGACTGGTCGGAAAAGGTCGCGCGCTGGAACTGTTGTTGACCGGGCAGATGATCGACGCCCAGGAGGCCTGGCGCATCGGACTGGTCAACAAGGTGTTCCCGGCTGACCAGCTTCTGGCCGAGGCCGAGAAGCTGGTTCGGAACATTCTCGATAACGGCCCCCTGGCAGTCCGCTTGGTCCTGGAGGCGGTGGATGCCGGTCTGGGAATGACCGCGGAGGACGCTCATTTGCTCGAGGCGAACCATTTCGGCCTGCTTGCCTCGACCGAGGATATGCGGGAGGGGATGGCCGCGTTTCTGGAGAAGCGCAAAGCCAGTTTCAGAGGGAAATGAGCCCCCGAAAAAGGGGGCTTCCAACCCTGCAATTCCCACTGTCTACCGACTAAATTTGAGCCTTATGAAGAGGGGTCGTCCCGGGTTGCCGGAGTTGGCCGCAGGCCTCGTTATAACAGTGCTTAGCACGGGCCTGCTCGGGTGCAACGAGCGGGATCGAATCTTCTTCCCGACCCCACCCACCGGGCCTTCCGCCGGCGGCCCAACCAGCACGATTGACCGTCCGTCTGTAGACACCACGATTACCGCGGGTCCGGTGTATTTCGTGGCTGGGCGAGTCGGGGACGCCGACGGGGTGGACACGGTCTACTTCGAGACCGAGGGTGGGGTATCGGGGTTTCCACCGTTCATCGCGAGCTCGGACACAGTGCGCTTCGGGTTGCCGATTACGACCGGCGGCCTCTCGGGGGCAGTGATCACGGTGCGGGTGTTCGGGGTGGATGTGCTCGGTACTCACGGTGACACGGCGATCCGTCACCTGACGATTCAGTAGTGCGGTTCCAGCAGCTATCAATCCGGAGTTTCCGGAACCTGAAGGACACCACGCTGGAAGCAGGGCCCGAGGGCGCGGTACTGCTCGGCGCCAACGGCGAGGGCAAGACGAGCCTGCTCGAGGCGATCTACTTCCCCGTGCTGTTTCGCTCGCTGCGCGGGGCCTCGGACCAGGAAATCGTCCGGTTTGGAGAGCCGGGTTTTCACCTGGGTCTCCGCTTCGAAGCTCGCGACCAGTCCCACCACGCGGCCGTCACCTACCGCGCCGCGGGCCGCAAGAAAGAGCATGTCCTGGATGGCGAGCCGCTGAGGCGACTGGCTGATGGCGCCGGGATCTGGGTAGCGGTGGCGTTTCTCCCCGAGGACGTACGCCTCGCGTCGGGACCCGCAGCCGGGAGGCGATTGTTCCTCGATCGCACGCTGGCGCTGGCCGACCGGCAGTACTTCACGGCGCTTGCGACATATCGCCACGCGCTCGGCCAACGGAACGCGGCACTCCGCGCCGGACGACTGGATCTGGCCCGAGCATTCGACGCGCCGCTGACACGCGCTGGAGCGCGAGTGGTCGCCGGCCGCCTCGCGTGGGTGGAGCAGGCGCAGGCAGGATTTCGCGACGAGTTGCTGGCTCTGGGCGAACCTCGCGCCACGGCGGATCTCGGATATGCGGGACCAGTTGAGCTCGCGGACCCCGAGGCATGGCCTGCCGCCCTCGACGCGGCGGCGGCGCGGGATCAGGCGAGAGGCGCCACCACTGTGGGACCGCATCGCGACGATCTGCGTCTCTGCCTCGAGGGGCACGGTGTCCGGGAATTCGGTTCCACCGGCCAGCAGCGGAGTGCGGCGATCGCGCTGAAGCTGCTGGAGCTGGAAACGCTGCGACAGGCAGCGGGAGAAGCGCCGGCATTACTGCTGGACGATGTCTTCGCCGAGCTGGACCAGGAGCGGCAGGAACGGCTCGCGACTCGGCTGCGGCGAGTAGGACAGGCTCAGGTGTTCATCACCTCGCCTCGGGCAGACGAGCTGGGCCCCGGCATGGAGCTGCCGGTGTGGAGGGTCAGGGGTGGAGGAGTGAGTGTCGAGGACTGAGAGTTCCGAGTTCCGAGCGGCTAAAGCGTAAGGCTCACAGCTTATGGCTGAGTCCAGAAAAACAAGGCGTCTGACGTCTGCTCCCACCGGACCGACGGTGCTCAAAGATGCGTTGGACAAGTATCTCAAGTCCGCGGGCCTCTCGCGCCGAGTGCAGCAGGCGAGTGTGCTGGACGATTGGGCGCGCCTGGTGGGACCGCAGATCGCTCGGGTGACGGAGCCTGATTCAGTGACAGCAGACGGCGTGCTCCGCGTACGCGTAGCGAGCGCACCGTGGGCGAGTGAGCTGGGCCTGATGACTCCGACCATTCTGGCCCGGATCAATACGGGCAGGACCGGTCGGATCAAGTCAATACGATGGATGCCCGGCGGGTTCCGCCGGCGCGATGGCGTTACCCCCTGATTCTGGCGAGACATGGCGAAGGAATCCGCGGTACGGGCGCAGGACAGTACGCAGTACGATGCCGGGTCGATCACGGTCCTCAAGGGACTGGAGGCGGTCCGCAAACGGCCGGGTATGTACATCGGCTCCACCAGCGAAAACGGGTTGCACCACCTGGTCTACGAGGTGGTGGACAACTCGATCGACGAGGCGCTGGCGGGCTACTGCGACAACATCAGCGTCACGATTCACAAGGACAACTCGATCACCGTCGCCGACAACGGCCGCGGGATCCCGGTGGACATCCATCCTACGGAGAAGATCCCCGGGGTGGAGCTCGCCCTTACTGTGCTCCACGCGGGCGGCAAGTTTGACAAGTCGAACTACAAGGTCTCCGGCGGACTCCACGGTGTCGGCGTATCCGTCGTTAACGCGCTTTCCGAACGTCTCGAGGTGCTGGTAGACCGGGACGGCCAGCGGCACCACATGCAGTTCGTCCGCGGCATCACCACGAAGCGGCTCACCGTCCTGGGTAAGGCCAAAGGGACAGGCACGACGGTCCGGTTCAAGCCGGACCCCGAGATCTTCACCGTGCTGGAATTCAACTGGACGACCCTCGCCGACCGGCTGCGGCAGCTTGCTTTCCTCAACAAGGGCGTCACCATCACGCTCAAGGACGAGCGACCCGAGGAGGAGGCCAAGCTCGAGACCTTCTTCGCCAAGGGCGGCCTGATCCAGTTCGTGGAATGGCTCAACCGGAACAAGAAGCCGCTGCATCCCAAGCCGATCGCCTTCAGCCTGACGAAGGACGAGGTGGACGTGGATGTCGCCATCCAGTACGAGGACGGCTACAACGAGAACGTCTTTACCTTCGTCAACAACATCAACACGCACGAAGGCGGCACGCACCTCACCGGCCTGCGCTCCGCGCTGACCCGGGCCATCAACGAGTTCGCCAAGAAGAGCGGCGCGCTCAAGAAAGAGGATTTCACCCTGTCCGGCGAGGACATCCGGGAAGGGCTCACCTGCGTCCTCCACGTGAAGGTGAAGGAGCCGCAGTTCGAGGGACAGACCAAGACCAAGCTGGGCAACTCCGAAGTCGAGGGCATCGTCAAGCAGGTGGTGTACGAGCAGCTCGGCACCCAGCTGGACGAGAAGCCGCAGATCGGGCGGGTGGTCATCGAGAAGGCGGTGAGCGCGGCCCGGGCCCGGGAGGCGGCACGCAAGGCGCGAGACCTGGTCCGCAAGAAGTCGGGTCTCGAAGGCTCCGTGCTCCCTGGCAAGCTGGCCGATTGCTCACTCAGTGATCCGGCTCTCACCGAGTTGTATCTGGTCGAGGGAGACTCAGCCGGCGGGAGCGCCAAGCAGGGACGCGACCGGCAGTTCCAGGCCATTCTGCCGCTCCGCGGCAAGATCCTGAATGTCGAGAAGGCCCGGATCGACAAGATCCTGAGCAACGAGGAAATCCGGGCGATGATCACCGCGATCGGCGCCGGAGTGCGGGAAGACTTCACATTGGAGGATGCCCGCTACCAGAAGATCATCCTCATGACGGACGCCGACGTGGACGGGGCCCACATCCGGACCCTGTTGCTCACGTTCTTCTTCCGCCAGATGCATGAGCTGATCGAGGCGGGATACATCTACATCGCGCAGCCGCCGCTCTATCGCGTGGCCAAGGGCAAGGAAGAGTTCTGGGCCTACTCGGAGCAGGAGCGGGACGAGTACGTGAAGCGTCTGGGCAACGGCGAGGGGCGCGGAAGCGTAAACATCCAGCGCTACAAGGGTCTGGGAGAAATGAATCCGGACCAGCTCTGGCGCACCACGATGGATCCCGCGAAGCGGACCATCCTCAGGGTGACGCTGGAGGACGCGGTCGAGGCGTCGAAGCTGTTCGACGAGTTGATGGGAGACGAGGTCGAGCCGCGGCGTCTGTTCATCGAGAAGAACGCCAAGTACGTGAGCAATCTCGACGTGTAGACCGGTCTATCGCAGCATCTGTTCCGGAGACTGAAACGAGAGAAACGCTTCAGTCACCTGAGGGTCGAAATGCGCGCCGCTCCGGCGGCCGATTTCGACCCTCACTGTTTCCACCGGTCGCGCGCTGCGATACGGGCGGTCGTGAGTCAGCGCGTCGAAGAAGTCCGCGATCGCTACGATGCGAGCTTCGAGCGGGATCGCCTCCCCCGCCAGCCCGTAGGGATATCCTTTCCCATCCCACCGCTCGTGGTGGCTCTGCGCGATTCGCTGCGCCATCTGGATCATCGCGGACTTCCCTCCGCCCAGGATCCGGGCACCGATCGTCGTATGAGTCCGCATCACCCCCAGCTCACGGGGGGTAAGCCTCCCGGGTTTGAGCAGGATGCGGTCAGGCACTCCGATCTTCCCCACATCATGCAGTGGCGCCGCCCGCCGGATCAGGCTGGAGACGGTCTCCCCCACGCCCAGATCGACTGCGAGGGCACCCGCCAGCGCGGCCACCCGCTGGGTGTGCCGTCCAGTCGCGTCGTCGCGGAACTCCGCAGCGGCCGCCAGGCGCTCCAGGACTTCGACCTGAGTCCGCTCCAGCGCGGAGGTGCGCTCCGCCACCCGGCGCTCCAGACTCTGGTTCTGGGCCTGCAGGGCGAGGTGCAACGAGCGGGTCTCGATCAGGTTGCGGATCCGGAGGAGGACTTCGGGGACGTCGAACGGCTTGCCGAGGAAATCCTTGGCTCCCATCGAAAGCGCCCGTTGTCTCATCTGAGCGCTGTCGTCGGTGGTGAGCATGAGGATCGGCAGATAGCAATCGGACGGGATCGCGGCACGGAGCTGGGTCAGCACCGCGAAACCGTCCATGCTGGGCATGTGAAGGTCGAGCAGGATCAGATCGGGATTGTGATCTTCGAGCAGCTGGAGAACGGAGCGTGAATCAGTCGTGCCCTTCACATGACGGAATCCGGCGCGATTGAGAATCCGGATCAGCGTTTCGACATTGGGCGCCTCATCATCAACCACGAGAATTCGGGCCGACGTGTTGCCGGCGTGGCTACCGTTCAGTCCGTTCCCGTACCGCGTCCGCGGAGCAAGCCTCCGCGTCTCTTCGCGCGTGACCCCCACGTCCTACCTCCCCGTCACAGATCGGTGCCCGTGTCGGCCCGCATCGCGGGTCCCGAATTGTCGTCTAATCCTGGATCGCTACCATACTGCTTTGAGTGGACCAGCTAAGTCATTGTCAGCATTTGGCGTACCAACGACCATCAGGCTCATCCTGGAGCCGCCTTCGGCATCCATGAAAATCCGCTGTAAAGAGAGTGATCAGGGCGGCCAACTTGCGGCGGGACTCGCGAGTAGCTCGCGGCGAGTGTCAGGCAATTCAACACTGCCGCTCGAGAAGGCGGGCCTTCCTGCAGTGAAGGAGAGACGAGCAGCGCGTTTCTAAACGCGCGGATCGGAAGTGGCGGACTTCCTGAGGCCTCGCTTTCGGCGCTACCGGACGCCAGGGTTCCCGGCGCCTGGGCCCCAGTCGTCTCCCTCGAAGCCATCTTCCGGCCGCTGTTGAACGCCAAGGTCGCGGACCTCCCGCTCGGCGGCATTCAGCTCATCGTGGTCGGGCGCCTCCAGGTCTGACGGATCCCGGGAGCGACGACCGGGCCGAATCAACCAGGCGAGGAAGACGGCGATCGCGAGCAACAGCAGAAGCTCTCCGCTCATAGGTATCCTGGTTCGAGAGTTTCGACCCCGTCGGCGGTAATTCGGTGTGACACGAGTGGAAGTGGATCGAGTGTACCGGTGAATTTGATCGCGCGCGCGAGCGCGGCGAGCCCGATCTGGACTCCGGTCTTGTCGCTGGCGAAAACCGAAGCGATCGGTTCCCCGGCGATCACCTTGCTGCCGGGCTTCACAGTCACTACAAACCCGACCGAGTGATCCACCGTGTCTCCCAGAGCGCGACGGCCACCACCCATCTCCACGACGGCCTCGCCCAGCATTCGTGGCTCGATCTGCCGAATCGTGCCACCGATAGGGGCTGGAAAGAGCTCTACCTCCTCGGCCTGAGGCAGCACGCCGGGATCATCAACTACCGCCGGATTGCCGCCCTGCGCTTCGATGATTTTCCGGAAGGTGTCGAGAGCCTTACCGGAACTCAGGGCTTCTTCGATCCTGGCTTCTCCCTCTTTGCGATTCTTCACCACGCCCCCGGCCAGCAGCATCTCGATGGCAAGAGTTCGAGTGAGACGGGACAGGTCTTCGGGACCCTCGCCAGCGAGGGCGTGGAGCGCTTCCTCCACTTCGAGAGCGTTTCCGATCGCCCGGCCGAGCGGCTGATCCATCGCGGTCAGGTACGCGACGGTCCGGCAACCGTGAGCCTCGCCCAAGCCGACCATGGTGCGTGCGAGTTCGACACCTCGCTCCGCTTCCGGAAGAAAAGCACCGCTTCCAGTCTTCACATCCAGCACCAGCGCATTCAGCCCCTCGGCGAGCTTCTTGGCCATGATGCTCGCGGCGATGAGAGGGACAGACGGCACGGTTCCCGTCACATCGCGCAGCGGGTAGAGCCGGCCGTCGGCGGGGGCAATCTCCGCGGTCTGACCGACCATCGCGGCGCCGATCCGCTGGACCTGGTCTCGCGTCTCCGCGAGCGAAAGATCGGTTCGAAATCCGGGAATCGATTCCATCTTGTCGGTGGTCCCGCCGGTGTGTCCCAGGCCGCGGCCGGAAATCATGGGGACCGCAACACCGCAGCTCGCGACCAGGGGTGCCAGTACCAGGGAAACCTTGTCGCCGACACCGCCAGTCGAATGTTTATCTACCCGGGGAACCGCCCAGGCACCGAAGTCGAGGCTCAGGCCCGAGTGGAGCATGCTTTCGCAGAGAGTGTTGAGCTCGGCCGCGCTCATGCCCCGAAGCGTAACCGCCATGAGCAGTGCCGACATCTGGTAGTCCGGCACCGCTCCTGCGGTGAACCCCTCGACCAGAGCGGTCCATTCGGCGGCGGTCAGCTCTCCCCCGTCGCGCTTGCGTTCGATTAGAGGCTGGATCACCATTCAGCCGCCCGTTCCTCACTCTGGTCCAAAACGCGGAGCGAACTCGTCGTGACACGGCGCAGCCAGTTGTTGATCGCCGCTCTCTTGATGGGGTCAGGCTCGAAGCTGCTGGGCCAGTCGGTGGAAGACCACCTCGCCGCAGGCCGCGAATTCTCGACCAAGAACCCACCCGCGGCTCTGACCGAATTCGAAGCGGTGCTGGCAGTCGATTCCGCCAACTACGAAGCGAACTGGGGCGCGGCTCAGGCGCTGGTGGATATCGGCAAACGGACTCCGGATAGCGTGAAGTCGCGAGAACGGGATTCACTCTACGCCCGGGCCGAGACCCTGGCGCGAGCCGCGGTCAAGGCCGATTCAACCGGCGCCGATGGGCACTTTATCCTCGCCGCGGCAATCGGGCGCGCCTCCCTGACCAAGAGCAAGAAGGAGCGGATCAAGCGCGCGGCCGAGATCCGGAGTGAGGCGCTCAAGGCTCTCGCGCTGGACCCCAACCATGACAAGGCCTACCATCTGCTGGGCCGGTGGAACGCCGAAATCATGCGGCTTTCCGGGCTGACTCGCTTCTTCGCGAAGAATTTTCTGGGCGGCGCGGTATTCAACTCCGCGTCCTGGCAGGGAGCGATCGATAACATGCAGAAGGCGGTGGCGCTCAATCCCGAAAGCGTGTACCACCGCCTTGACCTGGCCGAGATCTATGTGGACGTCGATCGCTACAGCGACGCCAGGCAACAGCTCACCGAGATCGCCGAACTGCCGGTCTTCGATGCCGCCGACCCCGAGTATCAAGCGGAGGCGGCGGCACTGCTGAAACGGATCGCCAACAAGAAGGACAAGGACTAGCGGTCTCAGCCGCGCAGCCGGTCCTTCACGTCTCCCAGCCGGTCCTTCACGTCTCCCAGAACCTCGTCCGCCCTCGAAGCGGCGGACTCGAGTGTCTCCCGGAGCTGCTTACGGCGCCGTCGCATTGCATGACGCGCCGCGTCCCGTTCTGCGACCCACGCCGAGGCGGCCTTCTTCTCGATCGCCTTGGCGCGTTTCCGCACCAACCGCCGGGTTTCCTCCCCGCTGGCGGGGGCAAAGAGCAGGGCCACGACCGCGCCCACGGCTGCCCCGAGGATCAATCCGGTCAGAAAGCCGCCACCCTCACGGCCCCCCTTGTCTTCTTCGTCAAGCATCTGTCTGCCTCCGTGTACCGTACCGTCAGAAAATTACCGTCAAGAACCTGAGCAAGCTACTCACGCTTGACCCCCTCCACTCCCCCGGCGAAACTTCGCCATCCCATACCGGATGAGTCCATGACCGTGACTTCGGCAGCGGCTGTCACCGCTGAGGACGCCGAACGCCTTCAGGCCCAGATTCGGGACCTGGAGCACGAACGGAAGCACCTCCTGGCCATCATCGAGATTCTCCAGGAAATCGCGGGGTCGCTCCACTTCGTGGACATCATGCAGTCTATCACGCGGCGGCTGGGAGAGGCATTCGGGCTGGATCGCTGCTCGATCTTCCTGGCGGAGCGGGACGGGAGGACCGTTCGACTCGTGGCCAGCTACGAGGATCCGGGCATCCGGAACTACATGGTGGACCTGGACCGCTATCCGGAGCTGGCTCAGGCCATCAAGACCGGTCGCACGGTATTCATCCCGGACGTCGAGAAGGATCAATCGCTGGAGCACGTGCGGAGCGCCCTGCAGCTCCGCCGGGTCAAGGCCATCACCGTCGTACCGATCACGTGGCGGGGTGCGGCCATCGGGGCCATCTTCCTGCGAACCTTCCGGGACGGGCCCAATTTCTCCGAGAGCGACGTGGCCTTCTGCCAGGTTGTGGCAAGCCTCACGGCCAAGTCGCTCCGGAACGCTCACCGTTTCGAACGGCTGCAGCAGCGAGTGGGCGAGTCTTCGTCTCCGGCACACCGGGCCACCGAGCGGGAGCGGGCCGCGCTGATCGGCTTCCTCCGCCGGCTGCTCGACGAGTTCGCCGCCCGGGAGGGGCCCTGGAGCGAAGGGATCCTGGCCAAGGCCAGCGCCGAGGAGATCGAGCGTTTGGTCGGGGTCGCGCTCACGGTGCTGGGGCAGGAAGCCGCGGCGAGGTAGAAAATCGGTGGTGGGTTGTAGGTGGTGGGTGGTAGGGAGCTGAGAACCGACGCCCCAACAACCCACCACCTACTACCCACCACCTACCAACCAATCCCCTCTGGCTCGCTTGGTCCGCACTCCTCTCCAATGACGCCCGCCGCCCGCGCCGACGAACTTCGCCAAGCCCTCGATCGCGCCAACCAAGCCTACTACGTCCTCGACGCGCCGGAAATCAGCGACGCCGAGTACGATCGAATGCTCCGCGAGCTGCAGGAGCTGGAGCAGACCCACCCCGAGCTGCGCAGCGCGGACAGTCCGACCCAGCGAGTGGGGGCCGAACCGGCCTCTGCGCTCGCCAAGCACACCCACCACCGGCCCATGTTCTCCCTCGCCAATGCGTTCACCAACGAGGAGATCGAGGCCTGGGAGGCCAGAAACGCCCGGATCACGCCCGAAGTAAAAGCCAGCGGATACACCACCGAGATCAAGATCGACGGCGCCGCGGTCAGCCTGACCTACGAGCGAGGCCGTTTCGTGAGCGGGGCAACCCGGGGTAACGGCCTGGTGGGAGAGGTGATCACGGAGAACCTCAAAACCATCCCCGAGGTGCCGCTCATCCTGAAGGGATCCGGTCACCCGGCGTTAATGGAAGTTCGTGGCGAGGTCTACATGTCCCGCCAGGCGTTCGAGCGCCTGAACCGGGAGCAGGAGGAAGCTGGGGAGCCGCTCTACGCGAACCCGCGCAACACGGCAGCGGGCACGCTCAAGTTGCTCGATTCCCGGATTACCAAGCGACGCCGCCTCCGGATGTTCGCTTTCCATGTCGAGGTTATCGAAGGAAAATTTGCGGCCACGTCTCAATGGGAAATTCTCGGGGCGCTCGAGTCCTGGGGGTTCCCGGTCGAAAACCATCGCAAGCGCCATGCAACCCTCCAGGAGGCGCAGCACGAAGCCGACAGCAAGGAGCAGTTGCTGCGCTCGCTGCCGTTCGAAGCCGATGGCATTGTAGTGAAAGTGGACCGCCTGGCTCTGCACCAGGAGCTTGGTATCGTGGGGGGACGCGAACCGCGCTGGGCCATCGCCCGCAAGTTCGCCCCCGAGGTTGTGGTGACCCGACTGCTCGACATCGGGATCAACGTGGGCCGGACCGGGGCGCTGAATCCCTATGCCAGACTCGAACCGGTCGAAGTGAGCGGAGTGACCGTCTCGAACGCGACCCTCCACAACGAGGATTTGATCGAGCAAAAAGACATCCGGATTGGCGACTGGGTAGAAGTCATGCGGGCCGGGGAGGTGATTCCGCAAATCATCGGACCGATCCGCGAGCGACGGGACGGATCGGAACAGCCCTTCAAGATGCCGGATAAGTGCCCGGCCTGCGGGACGCCGGTGGAGCGGCCTCCGGACGAGGCGATGCGCTACTGTCCCAATGCCACCTGTCCGGGCAGAGTCCTCGAAGGAATCGTGCACTTCGCTTCCCGCGACGCGATGGATATCCGGGGGCTGGGATACGAGCGGGTTCGCCAGCTGCTCGATACCAGGCTGATCCAGGATGTCTCGGATCTCTACCAGCTCAGCGCGGAACGACTGGTCGAGCTGGACCGCTTTGCCAAACAATCGGCCAACCAACTGGTCACCGCGATCGCCGCATCACGCGACCGTCCTCTCTCCATCGTTCTGTTCGGCATTGGAATCCGCCACGTCGGGAAGAACGTGGCCCAGCTTCTCGCGCGACGCTTCGGCAGCATGGAAGCGTTGATGAACGCGTCGGCGGACCAGGTCAACAGCGTCCCCGGAGCCGGCCCGACCATCGCCGAGGCGGTCGTCAGCTTCTTTGCCGAGCCGCGCAATCGCTCGCTCATCGAGCGGCTGCAGCGGGCGGGGCTCCCGATGGTCGAGGCCGGCGCCGTCGCAACGGATGGCCCGTTGAGCGGCAAGTCCTATGTGTTGACTGGGACCTTGCCCACCCTGAGCCGCCAGAAGGCCGCGCTCCTGATCGAACAGGCCGGGGGACACGTGACCGGCAGCGTGAGCAAGAAGACCGATGTCCTCGTCGCGGGAGAAGAGGCGGGGAGCAAGCTGGAGAAGGCCAGAAGTCTGGGGATCGAGGTGATTGATGAGGCGGAGCTGCTGAGGAGGGTTGGGATTGAGGGATTGAGGGATTGAAGATTTCAGATTGAAGATTTGTTCAGGGGATACCGACCTTGCGGCAGGGGCCCTCACATTCATACCTTGCGCCAACCCTAATCGCGGCTTCTCCAATGACCGCCACCGCTCTCCTCGTCTCGCCCAACTGTCTCGCCCTGAGTCGGCGGAGCCTGCACCAGCTTCGCGCCAGCCTGGAGCGTGACACCGGGCTTCAGACAGCGGCATACCTCCAAGAGGCCGGATTCGCCGGTGGAGAGGCGGTCTATCAGGCCTATCGCGGCTGGCTCGCGGGTCGCTACGGCATCGACTCGCCGGCCGGGCTGGATGTGCGCCACTTGGGCGAGACCCTCTCGGGATTTTTCCGGGAAACCGGTTGGGGCACCCTCACCGTGGCTCCGATCGCCCAGGCGGTCATCGCTCTTGACTCCTCCGACTGGTCCGAGGCAGACGCGTCAGCCGGAACCCAGTACCCTTCGTGTCATCTCTCCAGCGGCATGCTGGCCGACGTCCTGGGCCGGGTCTCCAATTCCACGCTTGGCGTCATGGAAGTCGAGTGTCTCTCCAGGGGTGACGACCGTTGCCGCTTCCTCGCGGGAGCGCCGGAGACCCTGCAGGTGCTCTACGATCGGATGGCCGAGGGACATTCCTACCATGAGGCCCTGGGAATCGGGGGCTGAGCGAGGGGCCGTAGTGCGCGGAAGCGCTCGATGTGCGCGTACAACATTCGCAGCAATAGACAAGTCGATCACGACCCCGCGGCAGGGACTCGGAGGTTTCTGAACCTGTTGCGGGAAATTGTGATCGTGCTGATCGGTCTGGCGACGTTGTACGGAGTCTACCGGTTGGTCAGGATCTATCTCTTCTGATCAGGAGACCGTCACTCCCTCCACCAGCATCGCCGGCACCGAGGTACTCCCCCGCCACGGGGCATCTCGTCCCATGGTCGTGATCCGTCCCAGCAGTTCATAGGCGTTCCCTGCCACGGTGCCGCTCGCAATCCGGCCCACTACTTCGCCGTTCTCAACCCGATACGCCGTGGCGATCGCGTGCGCAAAAGTGCCGCTCACGAGGTTGCCCTGCCCCACTCCGTGAAGCCGGTCCACCAGCACGCCACTGGAGATCAGGCCGAGCAGATTGGGGAGCGAATACTCGCCCGGCGTCACGACGAGATTGCTGAACGCGGCCTGAGGCTTTCCGAAGATCGTTCTCCGGCCGTGGCCGGTAGGCTGAGTGCCTGCTCGGCCGGCCGATTCGAGGTCGTAGATGAACTCCTGCACGTTCCCCTGCTGGACCAGGGGCGTGCGGCGGCTCACCACTCCTTCATCGTCTATTGGCCTCGAGCCCGGCCTTCCGTCCAGCAGCGGATCGTCGGTCAGTGAGAAGCTCGAGGCGAAGGTAATGGCGCGGCCCCGGACCATGAGCGGGGAGACACCGTGCAGGAGCGCCTTGCCCTGGAGGGCCGCGTGCAGCGGAAGCAGAAGTGCCTCGGCGCCGGTCGGCGTGAAGCAGACCGTTAGGGCACCATGTAGCGCCTCAGCCGTCCGCTCGGCCCATTTCAATCGCTGAAGAATCCCGCCGACCAGCCACTCGACATCCGCAACGCCCGGAAGGTCCCCGCCGGCCCAATACTCACGAATAGTGAGCACATCATCCCCGCGAATCCGGACCAGTTCCGCGCCGAGGCTGACCGACGAAACGTCGTAACCGGCATCTACTCCCGCCGTATTCGCCACTCTGACCGAGCCGACCGATCGCTCGACCGAGACCCGGACGTGGCACCCATCCCGGACGAGCCGATCGTGAATGCCTTGTCCCAATTGGGCGAGTTCCTCGAGCGTCGCTACAGCCGCGCGAGGGTAGTGAGTGACAACTTGTGGGAGCGGTTGCGGACGCGGCAACTCGATCTTCACTTCTTCTCCCACCGCCGCCGACGCGAGCGCCATCTCCAGTAGCGGCTCCGGCTCGGTGTCTGTGGTACCGGCAAAACCCATCCGGCCGCCGGCCACCACGCGAAGATTCACCCCGCGCTCCTGCAGTCTCCCAGCCGACTTCAATCGGCCGCCGTCGAAGCCGAGGGTGAGAGTCTCGTCGGATTTGAAGGTGAGATCGGCGGCCTGCGTCCGGCGCGCGGCGCGCTCCAGAAGCGGCCCGATCAATGGCCACCACCTACAGCGACTTCAGACAGCCGGATGTGGGGCGCACCCTCGGCTACCGGAAGCGGCACCTGGCCTCCCTTTCCACAGCCTCCCCCGAGCTGGTTCCAACGGAAGTCCCCGGCTACCGAATCCACCTTTGCCAGCGTCTCAAACAGATTCCCAGCCAGGACGACCGGTTTGACCAGCTCGGCCAGCTTGCCATCCCGGATCATGTGGCCGTAGCCCGAAGTGAAGGAAAAGTTTTCGAGGTGGCTCCGACCGCCCAGCGCGTCGCAGCAGTAGATCCCGAACCGGATACCCTTGAGCAGATCATCCAGGCTTCCGCGGCCGTTCGCGATGTACGTGTTGGTGAGCCGGACGATCGGCGCATGGCGGAAGGAAACCGCGCGGGCATTTCCGGTGGGCCGTTCGTCCATCCTTGCAGCGGTCTCCCGGGAGTGGAGCCGGCCTACCAGCACGCCGTTCTGGATGAGCAGGGTGTTCTGCGTCGGCGTGCCCTCGTCGTCATAGGGGAGTGAACCACGAAGCCCAGCCGCGCTGCCATCGTCTCCCACGGTCAGCAGCTCGGAGCCGAATCGCCGTCCCAGGGTCATCATCGCCCGGGCCTCGGCATTGTCGGCGATCATGTCGGCTTCGCTCATGTGCCCGATGGCTTCGTGAACCAGAATGGCAGCCAGGCGCGGATCCAGCACCACCGGGTAGGTGCCGCTGCGGACTCGTGGAGCGGTGAGCAGCTGGATTGCGCGGCGGGCGGCGGTACGGAAGAGCTGATCGCATTCCTGGACCGAGTGCCAGCCACCGCGCACTCCGATGGATTCGAGGCCACGCTCGATGATTCCTTCGTCCCGAGCCAGAGCCACGGCCGAGAGCGTCACGTCGGGCCGAAGCTCGTAGAGCATGGTTCCGTCCGAATTGGCAAACCAGTACTCAGTGACTTCATCGCGGTAGGCAGCCTGGGTGTCCACAATCCGGCGGTCCACCGCGAGCATTTCCTGGTTCAGTCGCTCCAGCAGTTGCTGCTTCTCCGCCAGGCTGATTCCGCGGACATCGCCGTCCAGCTCGGCCCGCACGTCATCACGCCGGGCAGGCAGCTCGGCCAGCCGAATGGGCTGATCCAGCCGAACCGCGAGCGAAAGTTCGTGGGCCCGGGCTACCATGGCGTCGAGATGGTCCAGGCCGTTGAAGGACACGGCACCCCATCCGTACCCCCTCGACATGCAGCGGACGAATCCACCCAGGTCGAGGCTGCTGTTGGCTCCCTCCAGGCGGCTGCCGCGGTAGGCGACGGCAGTGAGCCAGGAGCGCTCGAGACGGATTTCGGTGTAGTCGGCGCGCGAAGACGTAATGGCGTCGGCGAGGCGATTATGCATTCTAGAGATCGTGATCGGAGGCAGGTGACACAAAGCCCCAAGCCATCCGCCTCAGACGCCGTAAAATCACCCGGACCGGAGGCGGAGACTCGAGGCTCGACGCGTTATCGACCTTCCCGAAGCTTTCCCACGTATTCCGGCCGCACTACCAGCTCACCTCCCTGAATGATTTCGCGATCCCAGGGCAGGATGATGAAGTTTTCGGATTCGAAGGCATAGTAGTCAGGCTGGTAAGGCCCGGTCTTGAAAGAGACTGCCGTCTTGACCGTTGCCGGCTTGAGCGCGCGGACTTCGCTCAGCGCCAGCTTCATGGTGCTTCCGGTATCGCAGGTCTCATCCACGATGAGGACCCGCCGGCCCCGGATGGTGGAAGGAGGCCCGGCGATGAGCACCGGCTCTTCCCCTTCGTCCTTGCGGGTCACCACCATCGAGGTGAACTCACGCTGGAGGATCGAGGCGACAACCACACCGGGAATCACCCCAGCCTTGGCCACCCCCAGTACCACCTCGGGATCGAACTCCCGTGCCACCTTGAGAGCGAGGGCGCGGCAGATTTCCCCGAAGAAGGCCCAATCAACCTCGAGAACTCCGCGAGGGACCGGTGAGCTGGGTGGCTTCATGAGCAGATCGTCTTTCGCTTCGTAGTGCCGCCGTGGACCAGTAACCTACTGGTGCACTACCGAGCCATCAACCGCGTTGCGGCACTTTTCTGCGGGGACTATCTTAGGGACGCAGGCCCAACTCCTTTCTCCTCACCGCTTTCCTCAAGGATCCGTCTGACGCGATGAGCTTCTGGCGGCGGTTGTTCGGCAGCGGGAAGTCGGAGGCTCTCAGGCCCCAACGTCTGGACTACCTCAATGAGGCAATGGCGCTCGAGCGTCAGGGCGACTTCGAGGCCGCGTTGACGTCCTATCGGCTTGCCCTCCGTGACAACCCCAACGATCCTCGCATTCTCCAGAGCATGGCCATCGCCTTCACCAAGACGGGCCAGCCGGAGGAAGCGATCCGTTTTTATCGCCGGGCTCTGCAGCTCGATGGGAGCCTCTCGGGCGCCCACTATGGGCTCGCGTTCCGCCTGAAGGCCAGAGGCGACCTTCCCGAGGCCGCCCAGCATCTCCGGGCCTTTCTAGCCCGGCCGCCCAAGGGACCCGATGCCGATCGGTGGGTCCAGCACGCGGAAGGGGCGTTACGGGAAATCGAGACGGAAGCGGCATCGGAGTCTTCGTGAGACAATTGCGCCACGTCGCGGCGGTGCTCGGCGTGCTGGCCTGCAGCGATGTGACGAGCACCGGGAATGGGGTGATCGCGATCCAGGTGCAGGCGCCGGCCGATGCCGCGGTAGAGCCGGGCGACACTCTCACCCTGGTCGCCCGAGCTTTGGACCAGAACGGCGATGTGGTCAATGTGCCGGTCTACTGGCGCACACCGGACCCGAATCTGTTGACGATGGTGGACTCGATCGGGCTGCTCACCACCGACAGCCTTACCGGGACGGGCGAAGTACAGGCATACGAGGGGAGCCTGATTTCACCGCTCATTTCGATCACCGTCCATCCCCCATCTGACACGCTGGCGGTCCTCGGCCCCGACACGATGACGGTACCCGACGCCGACACCGCTTCGGCTGCCCTCGATGCCGCCGTGCAGACCTTGAATCCCCCCGGCGGCGTACCCTTTACCTCGATCAGCTACGTGGTCTTCGACAGTCTCACGAGCCTCGGGCTGGTGCACTTCCAGGGCGGTGGAATGTCGCTCCGCGCCGAGACCGGCGCCGACGGAAGGCCGCTGGTTCCCGTGACCCTGAGGCGCACCAATGGCGCGGTGCAACCCGATAGCGCCATCGTGGAGGTATCTGCCTTCCGCCCCAGCCAGGCCACCGTCCCAGGTTCCGGGCAGCGATTCATTGTGAGGTTCCAATGACCGCTCCGGGAACCCTCAACGAGATCTTCTTCGGTGCGATAGACCGCTATCCGGCCACTTCGGTCGCGATGCGGGCCAAGCTCGGCGGGACGTGGACCGACTTCGACTACCGATTCGTGCTGGACCAGGTTCAGTGCCTCGCCGCCGGCCTGCGCGAGCTGGGCCTCAACCCCGGCGATCGAGTTGCGTTGTTGTCGGAGAATCGGCCCGAATGGGCCTGGGCCGATTACGCCTGCCTCGCGTTGCGCTGCGCGGACGTCCCGATCTATCCCACTCTCCCGCCCCAGCACATCGGATACATCCTGCGCGACTCGGGCGCCGCGGCCATCATCGTGTCGAGCCGCGCCCAGCTCGAGAAGGTCCTCGCGATCAGGTACCCCGACGTTGCCCCCGCGCTGCGGCACGTGATCGCCATCGACCAGGATGCGACGGGGCGGGATGTCCTCTCCTTCAACGATGTGGTCGCCAGGGGACGAGCGGCGCTGGCCAAGTATCCCCGCTGGCGCGCGGAGGCGCTGGAGGTGGGTCCCGACGATCTCGCCACCCTGATCTACACCTCCGGCACGACAGGAGACCCCAAGGGCGTAATGCTCAGCCACGGGAACATCACGTCCAACGTGGTTGCCTCGATGAGCATTGTGCAGCTCAACGCCCAGTCGGATGAATGCCTGTCGTTCCTGCCGCTCTCTCATGTATTCGAGCGGATGCTGGGCCACTACTGCATGTTCCATTGCGGCGTGATCATCAACTACGCCTCGAGCGTTGACGCGGTCTCGGCCGAGATGAAGGAGCGTCGGCCGACGATCGTCGCCTCGGTGCCGCGGTTGTACGAAAAGATCTATGCCCGGGTGCTGGAGGGCGCGCTCGCCGGCTCCTCGGTGAAGCGCAGGATCTTCTTCTGGGCCAAGCGGACCGCGGAACGCTGGGCGGAGTACACGCTGGCGCACCGGCCGGTCGCGGGGGGCTTGAGCTTCAGGAAGCGGATCGCCGACCGCCTCGTGTTCTCCAAGCTGAAAGCGGCGACGGGGGGACGACTCAGAATCTTCGTGTCAGGAGGAGCCCCGTTGTCGGCCGAGATCGCGAAGTTTTTCTACGCGGCGGGGCTACCGATTCTCGAGGGATACGGTCTGACCGAGACGTCGCCGGTCATCGCCGTCAACACCTTCGAACAACTCAAACTCGGCACGGTGGGCCGGCCGATTCCGGGGGTCCAGGTCAAAATCGCCTCGGATGGCGAGATCCTGACCCGCGGTCCACACATCATGAAAGGGTATTACAACAAGCCGGATGCGACGAAAGAAGTTATCGACGCCGAGGGCTGGTTCCATACTGGAGACATCGGACTGCTCGACGCCGACGGGTTTCTCAAGATCACCGACCGCAAGAAGGACATCATCGTGACCGCCGGGGGCAAGAACATCGCCCCGCAGCCGATCGAGAACCGGGTCAAGAGCAACAAGTTCGTGTCGAACGCGGTAATGATCGGAGACAAGCGCAAGTTCCCGATCATGCTCGTCGTCCCCAACATGGACAACCTGAAGGCCTGGGCGCACGCCAGGAATCTGGCCTTCGCCGACGAGGCGAGCCTCATCGAGCTTCCGCAGTCGGGAGACAAGATCGAGCGGGAGATGAAAAAGGAGTTGCGCGACCTGGCCCACTTCGAAATGCCGAAGAAGGTCATGCTGCTGTCCCGCGACTTTAGTATCGAAGGGGGAGAGCTGACGCCGACACTCAAGGTCAAGCGGAGAGTCGTGGAGCGGAACTATCAGAGCCAGATCGAAGCGCTCTATTCGGAGCCGGTCGGCGGCTCACACGACGTGTAGCGGCCCGGTTCGTTAGCCCTTTCGCGCCACCCACCAACCGCCTGCTTCGCCCAGCGACTCCAGTTCCGGCAATCGCGGCGGCGTTCCCTCTCCGACCACTCTGAGGCCAGGCAGCACGCACCGGCCCGCTTCTTTCTGCCACTCCGGGCTGGACCCGATATCACCGCCCAGCACCACCCCACGCAGCGACCGGGACTTGATCGGTGCCGTCGGTCCACGGAGAACGCTCACGGAAGGGGAACCGGTCCATCCGTCAGGCGGATTGAGCGCCACCAGATGAACGCCTGGCAGAGCGGTCTCCAAGCTGGCTCCGAGCCCCGACGCGCCCCCGAAGAGTCCCAGGTAGCCTCCCGGTCCCTCGAGGCCGAGGAAGGCCACGATTGCGTCTGCCGGGATCGAGTCCGTCAGAGTCGGAGCCGCATCACCGGTACGCCCGTTCAGCTCGAACACCGCGACACCGCGATTGATTCGGAACTCACGCTGGCAAATCGGACAACCCAGCACACCTCGAACGACCATGCGCCCGTCCATCTCATAGGGCACGAGCACGAGGTAAGCCTCCTCGTGCGGGGCGGGACACCGAAGGTGGTCGGTGAGTTCGATGAACACGGAGGGTTCGCTACGGTTTGAAAACCACCCAACTGAGTTTCCCCGCCTCCACTGTCACCCTTCGAAAGACCTTCTTCCCCTCGATCTCCGTTCCCATGATATAGACCCCGGGCGGAACGTCGCCCACCGCGAAGTGCTCTCCATACAACGGATGGGGATGGGCCTTGTCACCATATGTCTCGGCATAGGAGAACGGTGTTTCGATCGGTTCGAGCTTTACCAAGCCGTAGATCCGGGCTTGGGGAATAGGATTGCCAGCGGCGTCGAAGACCTGTCCCGCCACGATGCCGGTGCCCGGCAGCGGCTCGATCCAGAGTTCGGGATTGGTGGTATAGGGTGGGAACCGCTGTAGCGAGTCCACGATAGCGGGCACCGAGTCGGTCGGCGACGCGTGCACTTCGAGGTGAAGGTGATCATTCGTCGCGCGGCCGGTATTGCCGACGTGGGCGATCACGGCGCCCGCGGCGACCCGCTGTCCCACCTTCACCGCGAGTGAGGAGTTGTGGTAGTAGACCGAGAAGATGCGCAGCTTCCCGTCTGCGCCGGTCACCGTGGTGTCATGTCGAATGGCGACGGTGAGCGCACCCGCTTCGGCCGGTCCGGCATAGACCACCTTGCCGGCGCCGATCGCGTGCACCGGTGTCCCGTCGGGATTGTTGAATTCCACGCCTTGATGCTGCTGGAAGTTCCCTCCCATCGTCGAGCCGTACCGATAAGTCTGGTCGATATAGGGGTTGTCTGACCGGTCGATGGGGCGGGCGAACCAGGTCGTCAGCAAAGTGCGCGGCGGGTCGGCGGCCTTGGAGGCGCGGGTGTAGCACGGCATGGTGTCGGTCGCGAGCCGGAGTCCGCAGGGTGTGCCGCGCACGGCCTGCCCATCGATCACGATGCGGTTCAAGGGAGCGAACGCGGCCGTGGCGATGCCCTGGCTCACCCAGCCTTCGGTGGTGGACGTGATCAGCTCGTTGCCCTTGGGTGTCGTGACCAGGACGCCCCGGCGATCGAGCCCCAGCCGCTTCACATACTCGTTGTTGAGAATCGCGAACGCGGTATCGGCCGGCCCCTTCGCGGCCGGGCCGGTCTTGTCGCCGAGCGCGATCCAATGGTGGCCGCCGTCGCTGGTGACCTGAATGCCGTCGGCGGTCCCGATCCATACGGTATCACCCCGGGTAGCGATGCCATTGGGGGCCACGTACTGCCATTCGGGGCCGAGCTGTTTCAGCGTCCAGTTGGTCCAGGTGGCGCCGTCATCGGTCGAGACTCCCCAGCCATTCCCCACCGTACCGTACCAGATCTCGCCCCGGCTCCCGAAGCCGAACGCGTGAACGAAATCCCAAGACAGACTCGTCGGTGTAGTGTCGCTCCGGATCCGTTCCCAAGCGTTTGCGCCGGGACGGAGGCGCAGGATGCCCTGGCCGTAGGTGCCGAGCCAGAGGCCGCCGTGCGGGTCTCGCGCGACGGTGAGGACGTGCACTCCCCACCCCGTCGAATCGGGGATGGGTGGAAGCTTGACCTGCGCCGAAAGGACTGAGGTGCGCAGTGTTGCTGCCAGAAGAGCTGCGCGCAACATGCTGCGACAAACGAGTCGACTCATGGAGTCCAGGTGAAAGAAGTGCGCGATTCGATTCGGCAACGGCTCAGCGCCCGACTGCCGGCGTGGGCATGAGACGGATCCATTCTACAGTGGCGCGCGACGGCCGGGTCGCCGCGAACAGCACCGCGGCTCCAACGTCTTCCGGGTGCAGCATCTCGCTGCGTCGGGGAAGCCCGGGCCGGTGATCGGGATCTATGGGATCCCAGATCCCGGTGTTCGTCGGACCCGGCGAGATCAGAGTGAACCGGACGCCGGTGCCACGATATTCCGCGGCGAGCGTCTCGTGCAGGCCCCGAAGCCCGTACTTGCTCGCAGCATATGCTGCATTCTCCGGGTAGGCATGATGATCCGAGACGCTGCCGATCGTGACCACCAAACCGTCACCGGCGCCCGACATGGCGGGAAGAAATCCCTGAGCCACGAGGAACGGGGCCTTGAGGTTCGCCGCAAGCTGCTGATCGAGCTCGGCGGGATCGGTGGCATCAAATGCCTTGAGCAGGAATGCGCCCGCGTTGTTCACCAGGATGTGGGGCGTACCCCAATCTCCCAGGATTCGCGTGCTGGCCCGAACGACTTCGGCGGTTTGAGTCAGATCGCAGGCCACATCCCGGAAGCGGTCGCGACTGCCGTCCTTGAGACTCCGTGCCAGCCGCACGACGGTGGCGCCCTCGGCGGCAAGCGCCTGCGCGGCCGCGAGACCGATCCCGCGCGAGGCGCCTGTCACCACCGCCAGCCGTCCTGCCAGACCACTCATTCGAGAGGACGTCCATGCACCAGGCGGAGGAACTCGTCGCGAGAACGAATGTCGCTGCGAAAGATGCCCCGCACGGCGCTGGTAACGGTGCGAGAGTTCTGCTTTTCGACGCCCCGCATGGCCATGCAGAGATGGGTCGCTTCGATGAGCACACCCACGCCGTGAGGCTGAAGGATATCCATGATCGCGTCGGCGATCTGATCGCTCAGCCTTTCCTGCACCTGCAGCCTCCGGGCGAACACCTCCACGATGCGGGGGAGCTTGGAGAGGCCCAGGATACGCCGATCCGGGATGTAGGCGACATGGGCTCGGCCGAAAAACGGCAGCAGATGGTGTTCGCAGAGAGAATACATCTCGATGTCGCGCACCAGGATCATGCTCTGGTGATTCTCCTCGAACACCGCGTCTCCCACCGCGTCGGCCACCGACATCTCATACCCTCGGGTCAGCCAGCGCAACGAGTTTTCGACTCGCACCGGGGTCTTGAGCAACCCCGGCCGCTCAGGATCCTCGCCCAGGGCCGTCAGGATGGTGCGGACCTCGGCCTGGAACGACTTGGTCCTGGCCCGCTTACCGACCTTCGTATTCGACATAGTTCCTCGGCGTTTCCCACAGACGGATGCGCAGCAGGCGGCCGGCAGGGAGCTCCGGAGCCAGCACCTTCCAGCAGACGGCGGCGATGTTCTCGGCGGTGGGGATCAACTCCTGGAACCAGCTGACATCGAGGTTCAGGTTCTTGTGATCGAGCTGGTTGAGCAACTTCTCCTCGACCAGATTCTTCAGTACGTTGATGTCGATGACATAGCCGGTTTCGGGGTCGATCGGCCCCTCGACGGTCACATCCATCTCGTAGTTATGGCCGTGGTAATTGGGGTTGCTGCAGACACCGAAGATCTGCTGATTCCATTCGTCGGAGCGAGACGGATTATAGAGACGGTGCGCCGCATTGAAATGGACGCGCCGGGTGACGGCCGCGAGAGGCATCGGTCAATCCAGCCAAAGAAGTGGTGGAAGATGCCAGCGACCTACCGGGAGTCAAGCCTGAGCGACCCGACCATAAACAACGAAGCGCCGACCAGGGGCCGGCGCCTCGAAGCAACTACGGCGACATCGGAGAGGGTTTATTGAAGCCCGACGAGAATGCTTGGCGCCCTCACCATAGCGTCTGTCTTCCCCCGGGGGGCCTGACATCAGTCACGGTATTTGGGCCCTTCATCGGACCTGTTGGCTCAATAACGGGTCTCCCCGATGCCGTCGGTGATCAAGATAGGAATTCGATGCGTCATCGTCAATCACGACTGTGGAGGTCATGATGGCCCTCTTGCCCCTGGCCGCTGTGCTGTCGCTCACGCTGTGGATATGCTTGACTTTTCTCTTTCCGCTGGGTCCCGCCGGCAGCGCCGTCCACCTCCTCCTGGGGCTGGCAGGAGCGCTGTTTGTAAGGTGGTGGGCGCTGCGGCCTGCGGGAGACGGCAGAAGGGAGACAGGAGACGGGAGACAGGAAAAGCAAGAACGTGAGATGTAAGAGGTGAGGAAGTGAGACGGGAGCCACATCTGGCAACCCTCTCACTTCTTACTTCTCACTTCTCACCTTCTTGCTTTCCCCGTCTCCCTTCTCCCGTCTCCCTTCTTCTGCTGTTCAGATCTCCCAGTTCGACATCACCACCGCACCGGCGGCGGGGACGACTTCGGGATGACCATTGAGAGTCATGCGGAGATCGGTCCAGTGGGTGCGATAGCCAGCCTGAATCAGCCGCAGGTACGCGTTGCAGTATCCCGTCTGGCAGCGAAGGCTGAGTCGGCGCAGGCCCATTCCCATCGCCGCGGTTTCCGCCGCAGCGATCACCGCCTCGAAGCTCTCCACATCCTCCGCCACGAGTTTGAGAATCCGCAGCTCGTCCTGGGGCCGTCCCGCGGCGAGGGGCGCCGAGTGGAACAGCGCGAATCCCGAAAGCGCGCCTCCATCTCGCCGAACCAGCGCGACATCGCCGATCTTGAGCTCGAGCGTGAGCTGGATCTCACGGACGAAGTCGATGCCCGGCGCGAGCCGCGTCGTGAGCGCGCGGCATTCCAGTACGCGGTCCACCCGCGCGGCCGCCGCGTGTGAGGCGAGGTCCGGGGCGAGTCCCGGTCTGCGCGGCAGATCCCGGGTCAGTGTGATGGTGAGATGCCCGGGGAGGAATCCCAGCCTGCTGTAGAACCCGATGTTTTCGATAGTGCGAGGCATGGTCTCGAGGCCGATCGTCTGCACCGCCTTCTCGTGCAGCCAATCGATGCCCGACCGGATCATCTCCTTGCCCAGACCAATCCCCTGACGGTCGGGACGCACCGCGAGCGGGCCCATCCACCCTTCGCTGCCCGAGAAGTGCACGACGTTGAAGCCTACCAATTCACCATCACCGTCGCGCCACACCATTGCCCCGTCTCCCGCGTCCTCCAGCGCATAGCGCCAGATCAAGGGATTGAGGTGCGGCACCCGGACGCCGAGCAGCCCGTCCCGCCGATAGCGATCGGTGAAGGACTCGGAGAACACCCGGTTCAGGGGTTCGATATCCCTGACCGTCGGCCGTTCTGGTCCATAGAGATCGCGATCAAGCTGCCAGGCCATCCAACACTCCCTCCGGCTCGTCGCGTACCTGTGCCACTCCGCGCTCCGAATCGTACTCTACCCGGATAATCCGATCGAAGCTGGCATCCCGCATCGATTCAATGTGGGTGATGAGAATGACCTGAGGGAAGCGGTCTGCCAGGCTCCGCAGGAGTTCGATTACCGCGAGGCGACGCTCCTCGTCCAGCGAGCCGAGGATTTCGTCCAGGAACAGGATGGAGAGCGGCTGACCGGCACGATCCGCGATCATCTGGCTGATGGCGAGTCGCAACGCCAGGTTCGCGACGTCCTCTTCGCCGCCGGAAATGACCGGCTTGACCTCACCGCCGTCCAGCAACGTGGCCATGTAGTCTTCATCCAGCTCCATCTCGGTGTAGCGGCCGTTGGTCAGATCACGCAGGAAACCGCTGGCCAGCTCCGAGAGATCGGGGCGCAACTGGAGATTCAGCTCGGTCCGCAGATCGGTGAACGCTTTATCCAACTCGTTATGCAGCGCGAGTGACTTTGCGGCCTGCCGAAGATCTTCCTCCCGCGCCGCCCGTTCCGCCCGCCGCCGTGACACCGCGGTCAGCGCATCCTCCGCAGCCTGGACTTCAACCAATGCCCGGATGCCCATCATTTCCGCTTCGCGGCGCTCCTGCTCGACGGCCTCGTGGGCGCTCCGAGCCTCGAGGAAGGCCGCCTCGGTGTACCCCAGCGCATCCATGCGATGCCGCAATTCCAGGGCGTGCACTTCCACTATCGAGAGCTCGCGCTCGGCTGCCTCGGCCTCTGCCACCAGCACCTCGGCCCGCTCTGCCATAGCCCGGTGCCGCTCGGCCTGGAGTTCCATCGGCTCCAACTCTTCGATGCGCCGGCGGACTTCAGCGTGGCGGGCCGGATCGTAACCGACAGGTTGCCGGGCCACGACCTCTTCCAGCTCCCGAATCCGCGCGATCAGGCGCCCCTGCTCGCGGGCCAGCGCAGGACCTTCCTGGGCCAAGGCCTGTTGCCGCCCACCTTCTGCCGCAGCGGTCGCGGCCTCTTTTTCCAGCGCCTCGATCTGCCGATCAAGTTCCTTCAGCTCCGGCGGCTCGTTCGCCAGCTGTTCGATGCGCTGCTTGTAGTAGTTGCCGTTGAAGAGAACGTCCTGCAGCTGGCGATCCAGCATGCCGACCACGTTCTCGTATTCCTTGCCGAGCGGACGGGCGCAAGTCGGGCAGATTCCTTCGGCGCCGGCGGCGGTGATCCTCTGCTGCTGCTCCTTCAAGTCCTTGTACTGGTCGAGCAGACCCTCTCGCTTGGTTCTCGCGTCCTGGAGCCCTCGCACCCAGGCAGTCCGTTTCTCCTCGGCTTCCTCGCTGATCTGGTTCAGCTGGCGACGCACCTGTTCGGCGCGCTCGATCCCCTGGGTAACTATCTCAGGCGCCGGGAGCCGGTTGATTCGCTCCTCGACCTGGGTGAGAGAGCTGCGGACTTCGAGCAGCTGCGCCATCGCCGCCCGGGCCACCGAATGGCGCTCCAACTCGCCGTCGAGCTTCGTTCGCTCGGCGCGGAGCGCGGTCAGCGGTTCGAGAGATGCCCGCATCCCTTCGAGCCGGCCGCGCGCTTCATTCGCGGCAACCAGCTGGCGATCCAGGCGCTGAAAGGTCTCCCGCGCAGCCTGGACTTTGTGCTCCGCCAAGCGGAACTCGCCCTCGAGCACGCGAGTCTGCTCCTGGAGCCGCTGGGTCGCCTCCCAGCGCGGCGTGATCTCCGCTCTCCGTTGTTCGGCCCGCTCGTGGTTAACCTTTGCTCGATCAACAGCCTCCTTGGCACCCTCCAGCCGGGCCTGGGCCTTCTCTTCCTCGGCGGCGAGTTCGGCAGGATCGGTCAGACTCGACTGAAGCGCCCCCACCCGAGCCCGCACCGACACGCGGTGCTCCCGAACCCGCTCCTGCGCCAGCTGCAACCGATCGTAGCCCAGCACCCGGGAGAGGAATTGAGCCCGTTCGACTGGCCGCATCGCGGCCATGACCGCGAGCTGCTTCTGACCGGTGAAGTAGGTGTTGAAGAATTCCTCCCGCGCCATGCCGAGCATCCGGCCGATCCGCGCCGTCACCTCGACCAGGCTGTGAGCTACCGGGGTTGAGTCCCCGTCCTGATACAACTCCGCGGTGCTCAGCCCGCGCACCACTCGATACCGGTGGGTTCCCAGGCTGAATTCCAGCTCGACTCGGACCGGTGCCCGGGGGGAGGCGCTTCGCCGGCGGATCGTTTCCTTCGTGCCCCGCGCCGCTTCGGCACCATAGAGACCCCACGCAATCGCTTCGAGCAGGGTGGTCTTTCCCGCCCCATTCGGTCCTATGACCCCGGTAAGCCCCGGGCCGAGGACCAGCTCGGTGTCCTCATGCTGACGGAAGTTCACGAGACGCAGGCGTTCGATATACATCAGCCTTGCGCCCACTCCCGCTCGATCGCGTTGATGATCTGGGTTCCGGTCTGGACCAGCGCGTCACGCTCGATATCCGGCGGCAGCTGGCGATTGTTGAGATAGGTCTCCACGATCTCGGGGAGAGTCTGCCTGCGACCGGGAGAGCCGACACCTACCTGCCGCTGGATCTCCGGCCGTCGGAGATCGAGTTGGAAATGCAGCGCCTGAGCCTTGTAGGCGCGGATCGTCTGGTAATTCATGGCGCGGCCCACACTTCGGGGGACGTTGTACACCACCTGCCGCACCACTTCGTCGGTGATCCCGCCCGGGACGTTGGCCACCGCGTCCGCGACCAGCGCGTCCAGCTCCGCCGCAACCAGCCCAATGCCATCCAACCGTGGCAGATCGATCACTCGACGCGCCAGCTGCACCGGCATACGCTGCGCGACTCCGGATTCCAGATCCACCAGCAGCCAGGCCTTTCCTTGCGCTCTCTTCTCGGCTTCGTCCTGCAATTCCCCCCAGGGATTGGTGCTCACGTAGTCCAGCGAGCCGCTGTACCAGACTCGAGGACCCACCTGGTGCTGGACGTGATAGTGGCCCAGCGCGACGTAGCTCCAGTTCTCTCCATTCAGCTCATCGGGCTGCAACGAGGCACCTCCGAAATCGACGGCAGAGCGATCGACCGGGAATACGCCGTCGACTTCGCCGTGCAGCACCAGGACCTGGTATCGCTCCCGCCCCTCCGGCCGGAGGGCAGGACGGGCGGAACCAACCAGCGCCTCGTGGGATACCGCGAAGACCCGAAGGTCGAATTCCGGGAACGAGATCGCGCGAGAGCCTTCGTCAACGACCTCCACGCCCAGCGTCTTGAAGAGCTGAAGGATCGATCCGGTCTCCTGTGACCGCGGCGAGTCGTGGTTGCCTGAAATAAGAATGACCGGCGAGCCGGGCAATGCTTCACGTAACCGGTGCAGCTGCGTGTAGGCGACGAGAATCGCCTGGTTGGTGGGCCGGACCGAATGGAAAAGGTCCCCTGCGATGATCACCATCTCGGGAGCGGCGGCAATGACTCCATCGATGGCGCGGCGGAACGCGTCGGCAGCATCGGCTTCCCGCTGGTTCAGACCGGTTGGAGTCTGCCGGTGGTACTGGCGGAAGCCGAGGTGGAGGTCGGCTAGGTGAGCGAGTTTCACGGGCTGAAAGGTAAGTGACGACCTGCGATCTGTAAGAGGCTCGGGGTGCCCTTGCCGTGGCGGGAAATCGGGGATTAGTTGAGATATGTTGATATCAATGCATCTCTCCCCCGATCCATGCCGGCCCTGAGCCCCCGGCGGCCTGCCGCCGTCTCCCGGCTACCGGACATCACCAGTATCGTGGTAGGCCTCCGGCGCATTGTCCGGGCCCTGGAGGTCTATTCGCACGACGTCCGCCGGACCTACGGCCTCACGGCACCGCAGCTTTGGGCGCTCAAGACGCTGGCGAAGACCGGCCCACTCACCACAGGACAACTGGCCCAGGTGCTCCTGATACACCCCAGCAGCGCCTCGCTGCTCGTGGACCGGTTGGAGCGACGGGGGCTGGTCAACCGGGTGCGTTTGCAGAACGATCGTCGCTTCGTGCGCGTCGAGCTGACCGAGCGGGCGGTGAGCCTCTGCGCGGCCGCTCCGGAGCCCACCCAGGGACGGCTCCTTCATGGCCTCGGCGGCATGTCCGGCAAACGGCTTAGGGCGATTCGACGTGCGGTAGACGATCTGGTAGGCGCGATGGAGGCACAGGACGTGGACGCGCGATTCTTCTTCTCGGAAGGCTGATATGGCCAGCTCTCACGATCAGGCTACGGGCCCCGATCTCAGTAAGGGTGTGCCGGACGATCGGATTCCCGATAATGGAATGCTTGTCGGTCACTTTGGCGAGGACGCGGTGCTCGTGGCTCGTCGGGGGGCCCGCTTCTTCGCTGTTGGAGCTACGTGCACCCACTACAGCGGGCCGCTCAACGAAGGCGTTCTGGTGAATGACACCGTGCGCTGTCCCCTGCACCATGCCTGTTTCAGCCTGCGGACCGGCGAGGTATTGCGAGCCCCGGCACTGTCGCCGATCCCCTGCTACGACATCAAGCATGAGCTCGGCATGATCTATGTCACGGGGAAGCGGACTCAAACCGTGTCGACGCCCAGTATTCGCACGCTTTCCCCGAAGACTCCTCCGCAAATCGTCATCGTCGGCGCGGGAGCGGCCGGTGCGGCGGCCGCGCTCACGCTCCGTCAGGAGGGATATCCCGGCCGGATCACCATGATCGGTGCCGAGGCAGTGGAGCCGTACGACCGGCCCAACCTCTCCAAGGACTATCTGGCGGGCAACGCGCCGGAAGATTGGCTGCCTCTCAAGCCGCGGGAGGATTGGGACCGGCTGCAGATCCGGATGGAGCTTGGCAGCCCCGTCACTCGGCTGGACCCCAAACTCAAGACGCTCTCGCTCGAGAACGGCCGCTCATTCAACTTCGATGCGCTGCTCCTCGCGACCGGCGCCAGTCCCGTGCGGCTCAATCTTCCTGGCGCAGAGCAGCCCCATGTGCATTACCTGCGATCTCTCACCGACTGTCGCGCCATCATTGCGTCGACCGGCTCCGCGCGAAACGCCGTGGTCATCGGGGCAAGCTTCATCGGGCTGGAGGTCGCCGCCTCGTTGCGGGCACGGGATATCGCCGTTCGGGTTGTGGCACCGGACAGCCGTCCTCTGGAGCGGGTCTTCGGCCCGGAACTGGGCGCCCACATCCAGAAGCTCCACGAAGACAAGGGCGTCATTTTCCACCTGGGACGGACCACGGCATCGATCGCCGAGAAGACTGTCACCCTGGACGACGGGAGCGTTCATCCCGCGGACCTCGTCGTTATCGGGGTCGGAGTGCGGCCCGCGACGGCCCTCGCCGAGCGAGCCGGGGTGGTGATCAACCAGGGAGTCCAAGTCGATCAGTTCCTGGAGACCAGCCTGCCCGGTGTGTTCGCCGCGGGAGACATCGCGCGCTGGCCGGATCCGCACACCGGAGGCCACATCAGGGTCGAGCACTGGGTGGTTGCCGAGCGACAGGGTCAAACCGCGGCGCGCAACATCCTGGGGGCAAGGGAGCCGTTCGACGCGGTGCCCTTCTTCTGGAGCCAGCACTACGACACGAAGATCAACTACGTGGGCCACGCGGAGCGATGGGACGGGATCGAGCGACACCACGGATTACCGCAGGGTGGATGGGAGGAGCGCTACATGGCGGGCGGAGTTCCACTCGCGGTGGCCACGATCGGCCGAGACCGGGAGAGTCTCGAGGCGGAGCATCGCCTGGAGCACCTCCGCGTCCCGCGGCAGGCGGCACAGACGGGCCGAGCCGCCGTCCCCGCGCAGGAACCGCAGCCGTGAACCTTCGCACTGAGACGTTGCCGCTCGAGGGCTTCGGTGTGAAGTCGACCAAAGCCCAGGTCGAAATTCAGGTTCTGACAGTGGGGGAGCGCTTGAAGCGAGGAGCGCTCGGACCGGCGGTCGGATTCGGCATGGCGCTGCTCACTCTGCCGATTCCACTGGTCCACCTCTTCTTCCCGCCCGCCGCCCTGGTGGCTGGGCTAGTCTTCGGGGTGCGTCGCGGGCTTACCCGAGAACTCTTCCACCGGGCGACCGGGCCCTGTCCCTTCTGCGGCGCGGAGCAGCGCTTGGGACTGACCGGCTCTTCCTACCGGATACCGCGCGCCGTGAAGTGCAGCCGGTGTCTGCAGCCGCTTACGCTGCAGGCGGCCTGAGACTTCGTGGCAGAACACTCATCCTCATCCGGAGTGATCGCTCCGCGCGAGACCCACGCGGCGGATCGTCGTCTGTTGTTTGTGTGCGCCGCGGCCGTGCTCATCGCCATCGGAGCCGGCCTGCTCGCCGAGGCGCTGACCGCTCTGATTGCCCTCATCACCAACCTCGCGTTCTACGGCAGGCTCTCCGCCAGGTTCGCGTCTCCCGCGGCCAACGGGCTGGGTCCGTTGGTAATACTGGTGCCCATCGCCGGCGCTCTGATCGTAGGGGTCATCGCGCGCTACGGCTCGCCGGCAATCAGAGGGCACGGCATTCCCGAGGTGATGGAGCAGATTCTCCTCAATGAGAGCAGGATCGCGGCCCGGGTCACCGCTCTCAAACCCATTTCCACCGCCATCTCGATCGGGACCGGAGGTCCGTTCGGCGCAGAAGGACCGATCATCGCGAGCGGCGGAGCGTTGGGCTCGATGGTGGGACAAGTGCTTCGGGTGACGGCGGACGAACGGAAGACCCTGCTTGCCGCCGGCGCCGCGGCGGGCATGGCAGCCACCTTCGGAGCGCCGGTCTCCGCCACCTTGCTCGCGATCGAGCTCCTGTTGTTCGAGTACCGGCCGCGCTCGCTGGCCCCAGTGGCGCTCGCCACCGCCGCCGCGACCGCGGTTCGATACCTGTTTCATGGTATTGCCCCAGTGTTTCCGGTGCCGGACATCATCGCCTCTCCCGGGGGCGAGGCGTTGACCGCCTACGTGCTTCTGGGAGCCGTCGTCGGATTCATCTCCGTGCTGGCCACTCAAGCCCTCTACCGGATCGAGGACGCTTTCGAGCAGTTGCCGATTCACTGGATGTGGTGGCCGGCGCTTGGTGCCGTCGTGGTCGGCCTCGTCGGCTGGATCGAGCCCCACACCCTCGGCGTCGGGTACGACAACATCGAGGGTATCCTGGCCGGCACGATCGTGGGAAAGGCCGTGCTCGTCCTGGCCGTGCTCAAGTTCCTGTCCTGGGCGATAGCACTGGGCAGCGGGACGGCTGGTGGAACCATGGCTCCGCTCTTCACCATCGGCGGTGGAGCGGGCTCGGTGCTGGGAAGTGTCGCGATCGCTTTCTTCCCGGGTATCGGACTGGATGTGAGGATCGCGGCGCTCGTGGGGATGGCGGCGATGTTCACCGGCGCATCCCGCGCCCTTCTTGCTTCGGTGGTCTTCGCGTTTGAGACGACGCGCCAGCCCCTCGCCCTCATGCCGCTCCTGGCCGGCTGCACCGGGGCCTACCTCATTTCCCTGCTCCGCATGCGGCACACGATCATGACGGAGCGGCTGGCTCGACGCGGGGTACCGGTCATCACCGAATACTCGGTGGACTATCTATCCCAGGTGTTCGCCGGAGACCGGGCCACCCGTAAGGTCGTGAGCCTGCCGGCCGATCGGACGCTCGAGGAAACCCGCGCCTGGCTGGCGAGCGGAGAGGGGAGTGCCACTCACCAGGGTTTCCCGATCGTGGACGGCGACGGCGCACTCCTGGGATTGCTGACCCGGCGGGACCTCCTGAATCCGAGTGCATCACCTGCCGCCCTGCTTCGTGATCTGGTGCGTCGCCGCCCGGTTGTGGTATACGAATGGAATTCGCTCCGCCAGGCCGCGGACCTGATGGTGCACGAAGGAGTAGGTAGGGTGCTGGTAATTGCAGACGACGGTAGCAGGCGACTGCTGGGGATACTGAGCAGGAGCGACCTGCTCGCCGCGCACGAACGACGGCTGGATGCTGGGCGGCGGGCCGAACCCACCATCAAACTGGCTTTTCCCGTCTAACGCTCGCCGCTCGCCCCGAGATACTCCTCCACCGCGCGAATCCCGTGAAGCAGGCGATCCCACCGGGGATCCGGCGTACTGACCGGCGCACGCTCGGCGAGGATCCAGCGCGACAGCTCGTCGACCTGCGCAAGGGTTTGATCGGTCGGTGCCGCCTCGACCCGAACCAGGCCGTGCAGGACGTGCTTCCCCTTCCACGGCCAGAGGCGAAGTCCCCAGGAATACACCGGCGAGATCTCATTACCCGGCGGCACGAAGATTGGTGAGCGGCTGCCCGCCGGCATGTGCCGGTACCGATCGAGATCGCTCCCCTCGAAGGGGAAGGTCGGATGGGCCTTCACGACCCCGATCATCCGGGGATCGCAGGCCCAGAGCGGATTCACGGCGATGGGACCATCGACGATGAGCCAGGCCGACGATCGCTTGCGGTATCGCAGGCCGACTTCCATCTCGAGCCGGCTGCGGGCCTGATCGACCACGCGACTCGCGAGCTGGAATTCCTGGACCGGATGGGCAGGGGTGTCTTCCGACAGGGCCACGGTCTCGTGGTCGTCCACCAGGTCGCCCAGAGAATCGAGCACCGATGGCCGCGCGATCACCAGCCGGCGGCGCGCTTCCTCGACGGGGTAGAGTTTCTTCTCCCTGCGCTCCATCACCGCCGCCGCGACTTCCGCCACGACCACCGGAGTGGTCGAAGCGTAGGACATCACCTCGTAACGCTGCGTCCCCTCGAGAAACGCCACCATCCCCGGCCAAGGCTCCGGCGTTCCTACCGGTCTGGGCTCGAACGGTCCAGGCTCGACTACGCGGGCAAGCCGGATCGCGGTCTCCTGCGACCGTGCTTCGCTGGCCGCGGGAAGCCAGGTCGCCGGGGTGAATCCTCTCGATGCCACCACCCGGCGGAGCCGAGTCCAGGTCATCGTCGCCATGCTAGGCGGCCTGGGACGCCGCAAGTCGGCCGACCAGATCCAGAATCCGGTCGAGTGCCTTCTCGAGATCCTGATCGGACACGGCGTAACTCATCCGGACCCAGCGATCGTCACCGAACGCCGCTCCCGGCACCATCGCGACTCCCGCGGCCATGGCCTGCTCGCAGAAGGTGGTCCCGGTGAGTCCCTTGGTGATGCCGTCCACCCGGAAGAAGAAGTAGAAGGCACCGTGCGGCTCCACGAATTCGACCCCGGGTGCCGAGCTGCGAAACCTCGCCACGACCCGATCCCGCCGGTTCCGGAAGGCGGCCACCATCCGCTGGACGTCCTGCTCGACCCGCTCGTCGCTGAACGCAGCCGCAGCCGCCCACTGCGCGGGCTGGTTGGCACCGGTGGTCGTGTGAGACTGAACCGCCGCCATGGCCTTGGCCAGATGCATCGGCGCCAGCGCTGCTCCGATCCGCCAACCGGTCATCGCGTAGGCCTTGCTGGCCCCATAGATGACTACGACCCGCTCGAGGTACTCATCGGGAAGATCGAGGAACGAAGCCGCAGGGCCGCTCCCGTAGCTGATCCGGCGGTAAATCTCGTCCGCGATGATCCAGATCCCGTGGTCCTTGGCCCAGGTGGCAATGGCCTTCACTTCTGCCGCGGTGTAGACGGCGCCCGTGGGATTACAGGGTGAGCAGAGAATGAGACCCCGCACCAGCTTGTCGGTGTTCTTCTCCAGATCCTGAACGCTGACCTTGAGACCCCACTCGGGATCACCCGGGACCGCGATGGGCTCAGCCCGGCAGAGATGCACGATCTGGGGATACGAGACCCAGGCCGGAGACGGGATAAGCACCTTGTCCTTGGGACCGAACAGCGAGAAACAGGCGTTGAAGATCGCCTGCTTGGATCCGGAGCTGACCACGATGTGGTCAGGATTCACCGGCCGGCCACCCGACATCAGCGAGAGAGTGCGGGCCATGGCCGCACGAAGCTCGATGATGCCGATGTTCGGCGGATACCGGGTTAGACCCTTCTGAATTGCCTGGACGCCCGCCTGTGCGGCAATGCTCGGTGTATCAAAGTCGGGCTCCCCTACACTCAGATCCAATACATCCTCGCCTGCCGCGCGGCGACGTTTGGTCTCGGCGCTGATGGCTACGGTCTCGGAGGGCCTGATATAGGCGAGATTCTGCGACAGTGCGTCGGGCATCGGCACAACCCTGCAAAAGATTGATCGGGCGAGGCCTGCGGACCACGCGGGAACCCAAAAGTCCTTCGTCACACTGAGTATGTCAACTGGTCTTAGGATGACAATCTTGGTATGTTCGGGCCCGCTACTGTATTGCTGTTTGACAATCCAGGGGATGTCATGTCAGGAAACTGGGACTCGTCGCTTCCCGCGCCGCTTTCGGCGCTGCTGGAAGCCCTCGGCTACGCTCCGAGCGACGCCGTAATTCGCGAATCGACCGTGCCGGCACTCCGCGGCACGAATGTCGTGCTTCTGTCTCCGCCGTCTGCGCGCTATGCGATTCCGGCGATGGCGGGACTTCTTGGCTCCGCCGGACCGGAGAGCCGGGTTCTGGTGCTGGTGCCAGCCTTCGGCATCCAGGAGTGGGCCCAGGTACTGGTCCCGCTCGCCCGCGCCGCATCACTTACACTCGAAACAGCATCCACGCCTGCCCGCGCGACGCGCCGTCTTCGTGCGGAAGGCCTCCAGATTCTCCTGACGACCCCCGAGGTTGCTCTTCAGTTGTGTCGCCGGAGCGCCCTCAAGGCCGAATCGTTGAGTCACATCGTTCTCGCCTGGCCCGAGAGCTGTGAGAATCCGGAAACACTCACCCAGATCCTGCAGGACGCGAACAAGGACGCGCACCGACTCCTGGTTCCGCTCTCCCCTGCCCCGTCCCGGGACCTCACCGACCGTTACGCGCGTCGAGGAGTCGTGGCCGGCCCCTTCGCAGCTCAAGCCCCAATCAAGAGCACCACGCCGGTGCAGTACGCAATTACAGCGTGGAACGCACGTTCCTCGGCGCTTCAGAATGCTCTCGAGACTCTGGATCCTGCTGGCGCTGTGATCTGGACCGCGGATGGCGCCTCTGCCGAGGAGGTGCGAGCGGCACTGCCCGCTGGTGAGACGACCGTGGTTACCGGTGACTCGCCGGCCGCGCAGTGGATCATTTGCTATGACATTCCCGATCCTGCGCGGCTGGCTCAGCTCGGTGCGGCCGGCAACGTGGTCCTGCTGTTGCCGCCGCACGCGCTCCCCTACCTCCAGCTGGTAACCGAGCGCTCCAAGCCGCTCCGGCTGGCCGGTGCGCTCGAGGCGGCGGAATCGGTCGCCGCGGCGCGGCGGGCCCGAATCGAATCCACCATCGAATCGCCGGGAGTGAGCAACGCGCTGCTGGCGATAGCGCCCCTGCTCGAGCGGCACGATCCGGCCCAGGTGGCGGCGGCCCTCTACCAGCTTTGGAGCGGAACCGGCGAGAAGGTAGAACCCGCGACTCCGGTCGTGACGACTCCTGCCACGGCGAGGGTCTGGGTCAGTGGCGGAAAGAAAGACGAAGTCACCGCGAATGATCTCGTCGCCGCGATGACCCGCGAGCTGCGGATGGACCGAACCCGGATCGGGAAGATCGACGTCCGGGAAGTCTATTGTCTGGTGGAGGTTCCGGCGGAAGACGCGGAGGAAGTCGCTCGGCGGATGAACGGCCTGACGATTCGCCGCCATCGGGTCACCGCGCGTGTCGATCGCGGTGCGGGACCCAAGCGTGCTGGAGATAAGCGCGGAACGGGGAGCGGGGGTACGAGAGAACGCCGGAGCTGAACGGCACCTCACTGAGGTGCTGGCAGTTAGCCTCGTTCCCCGTTACCGCTTGTTGACCAGTTCCTTGAGCCCTTTCCCGGCCCGAAACACCGGCGCTACACCTGCCTTGATTGAGATCGCCCGGCCGGTTCGCGGGTTGCGGCCGGTGCGAGCCTTCCGTTTGCGGGTTTCGAAGTTGCCGAATCCGGTGATCTGGACCTTCCTCCCCTTCTTGAGTTCGGAGCAGATCACGCCTCCCGGTGCGAACAGCGCTTCAACGATCTTGGCCGCCTCGGCCTTGGACTTGCCCAGGCTCTTCGCGACGGCTTCAACCAGTTCCTGCTTGTTCACACAAGGCTCCTTCTTGCGGTTGGGTATGGATCGGGGCGGGGGCAGAATATGCGAAGAAGCACGGAATGATCGCAAGCCGTCACCGCTTCGCTTGACCCCATTGGAATGCCCAGCCATTTTCCGCCGCACCCCGAACCGAGGCGGCCGATGTATCATGGTTCGCGTCCGGGTTGGATAGAAGTCATCTCCGGCGTGATGTTCAGCGGAAAAAGTGAGGAGTTGATCCGGCGTGTGCGTCGTGCGATTATCGCGCGCCGCCGCGTTCAGGTTTTCAAGTCCCACTTCGACACCCGGTATGGCGGGCTCTACAGTGTTGCGAGCCATGACGGCCGCGAGCTGGAAGCCACACCGGTGGATTCCGCCGCCGAGATTTTCCGCCTGGTCCGGCCCGACACCGAGCTGGTGGCGGTGGACGAAGCGCAGTTTCTCGATCAGGAGGTCGTCACGGTGGCCACGGCGCTCGCGGCCCGAGGCGTCCGGGTCATCGTCGCCGGGACCGACACCGATTTCCGCGGCGAGCCCTTCGGTGCCATGGGCAACCTGATGGCCGTGGCGGAGACCGTGGACAAACTCCAGGCCATCTGCGTCGTTTGCGGCGATCTCGCCACCCGCAACCAGCGGCTGGTGGACGGCAAGCCCGCCCGCTACGACTCCCCCACGATCATGATCGGCGGCCGGGAATCCTACGAAGCCCGTTGCCGGCACTGTCATCGGGTTCCGCGGAAGGATGAGGATCAGACGGCGTTGTTGTGAGGAAAGCAGCCATCAGCCATCAGCCGTTAGCCATCAGCTGCCAGTGATTGGTCTGACGGCTGACTTCTGACGGCTCCCCAATGCTCCACCTCGCCCTCACCGGCAACATCGCCTCCGGCAAATCCACCGTCGCCGAGCTGTTTCAGAGCTGGGGCGCCGTGATCATCGACGCCGACCAGATCGTCAGGGAACTGCAACAGCCTGGCTCGCCGGTCCTCGGAGCCATCGCCACGAGATTCGGCTCCGATGTGATCCTGTCCGATGGCCAGCTCGACCGGGGCAAGGTTCGGCAAATCGTCATGCGGGACCCGGAGGCCAGAGCCGATCTCAACGCCATCGTTCACCCCGAAGTCCACCGCCGGCGGGCCGAGCTGGTGGAGGCGGCGAAACGGCAGGGTACCCAGGTAGTCGTGAGCGACATCCCGCTGCTCTTCGAGTCGGCGGATCCCGCTGCCTTCGACGCGGTGATTCTGGTCGACGCTCCGGAGCCCCTGCGGCTCCAGCGGCTGATGGAATCACGTGGGCTCCCGGCGGACGAAGCCCGCCGCATGCTCGCGGCACAGATGCCCGCCTCGGAGAAACGGGACTGGGTCGGTGGGACCCCGCCCCGGGCTCCATTCGTGATCGAAAACGAGGGCGATCGCGCCGCGCTCGAGCAACGTGCCAGAGCGGTCTGGGACCAGCTGGTTCCTGCTTGACGGGCCCGCCCCCCTCCTCTATCCTCCCCCCCACGTAATCTGCGGAGCCAACGTGCCGAACATTCCGCCTGACCTGCTCTATACCCCTGAACATGAGTACGTCCGAAAGTCGGGCGACGTCGTCGAGATCGGCGTCACCGACTACGCACAGGGTGAGCTGGGAGATGTCGTCTTCGTCGAGCTGCCCAAGCCCGGCACTACCTTCGAGCGCATGGGAGTGTTCGGCACCGTCGAAGCGGTGAAAGCCGTGTCCGAACTCTTCTGCCCGATGAGCGGTGAGGTGGTCGAGGCCAACACTGCCCTCGACGCCGATCCGGCCGCCATCAACCGAGATCCCTATGGCGCCGGGTGGATGATCAAGCTGCGTCCTCGCGATCCCTCCGAGCTTTCGACGCTCCTCTCCGCCGCCCAGTATCAGCAGAAGATCGGCGGGTAGGTTTCTCGATGCAGTGTTGTCGGCTTCTCCTGGCGCCTCCGGCTCTGACTGCGGGGCGCCGTTTTGTTCCCGTCTCCCGTCTCCCGTCTCCTGTCTCCCGTCATGGCTGAACCAACCTCCTACACCCTGCTCCGCACCGACCGCTTCGTCTCCCGCCACATTGGGCCTCGTCGAGACGATATCCAGGCCATGGTGCACGAACTGGGCTACGACACGCTGGACGCTTTCACCGACGCCGTGGTCCCGGCGGACATCAGGCTCCCCCAGCCACTGGATCTGCCACCCAGCCGGAGTGAACGCGAAGTGCTGCAAGCCCTCCGAGGTCTCGCAGCCCAGAATCGGATCTTTCGCTCCTACCTCGGCATGGGGTACTACGGGACCTTCACGCCTCAGGTGATCCAGCGGAACATCCTCGAAAATCCCGGCTGGTATACCGCGTACACTCCGTATCAGGCGGAAATCGCGCAGGGCAGGCTCGAGGCCTTGCTCAACTTCCAGACCCTCGTGGCCGATCTCACCGGCCTGCCGGTGGCCAATGCCTCGCTCCTCGATGAAGCGACGGCCGCCGCCGAGGCGATGCACCTGACCGAAGCGGTCGCGTCTCCCAAGGGAACGCCGGTGTACCTGGTCGACTCGGCCTGTCATCCCCAGACGATCGCCGTGGTGCAGACCCGTGCTGACGTCCGCGGAGTCGAAGTGCGAGTCGCAGCTCCCGAAACCTTCGAGTTCGGCGGCTCGGTCATCGGCGCGCTGGTCCAGTATCCTGCCACTGACGGAGCGATTCGAGATTTCCGCGAACTCTGCGACCGGGCTCATGCCGCGGGTGCTCTGGTGACCGCCGCGACCGACCTGCTCGCACTGACGATGTTGACTCCGCCTGGAGAGTGGGGAGCCGACATCGCGGTCGGCAACTCGCAGCGCTTCGGGGTGCCGATGGGCTACGGCGGCCCTCACGCCGCCTTCTTCTCGACTCGTGAAGGGTACAAGCGTCACCTGCCGGGCCGGATCATCGGCGTTTCGAAAGACACCAGCGGGCGGCCGGCTCTGCGCATGGCCCTGCAGACTCGGGAACAGCACATCCGGCGCGACAAGGCCACCAGCAATGTCTGCACGGCGCAGGTACTCCTCGCCGTGATGGCGAGCATGTATGCGGTCTACCACGGCCCGGATGGCCTGCGCCGGATCGCCGAGCGGGTCCACACCCAGGCGACCTACCTCGCGGCGGCCCTGCACCGCCTGAGGTACCACTTGGTCCATAAGGACTTCTTCGATACCGTCTGCGTCGAGGTCAAGCCGGCCAATTTACCGAGGATTCTGGACGCCGCGCGGGCCCGGCACATCAACCTGCGGGTGATCGACGGACACCGGATCTGTGTGGCGCTCGACGAGACGGTCTCGGTGGGCGATCTGTCCGACGTCATCGCCGTCTTCTCTCTCGACGTCGCCCTGCCCTACATGCTCGGCGATGGCGGTGCCGCTACCGAGCCGGCGATTCCGGAGGCGCTCCGCCGAACCAGTGCGTATCTCACCCATCCCGTCTTCCACAAGTGTCACTCCGAGACGGAGATGCTGCGCTACATCAAGCGGCTCGAGGCGAGGGACCTCTCGCTCACCTCGTCGATGATTCCTCTCGGCTCCTGCACCATGAAGCTGAACGCCACCACCGAGATGATGCCGGTAGGCTGGCGCGAGCTGAACCGCCTGCATCCCTTCGTCCCCCGGGACCAGACCGCCGGCTACCAGTTGCTCTTCAGCCAGCTCGAAGCCCAACTGGCGGAGATCACCGGGTTCACCAAGGTGTCGTTGCAACCGAATGCGGGCTCTCAGGGCGAATTCGCGGGCCTCTTGGTGATCCGTGCCTTCCATCGCGCCCGGGGGCAGCACAACCGGACGACCTGTCTCATCCCCATGTCCGCCCACGGGACGAATCCAGCCAGTGCGGTGATGGCGGGACTCGATGTGGTCGTGATCAAGTCCGATCCACTCGGCAACATTGATCTGGCGGATCTGCGGGCCAAGGCCGCGCAGCATAAGGACACTCTGGCTTGCCTGATGGTGACCTATCCCTCCACTCACGGAGTCTTCGAATCAGGCATTCGTGAGGTCTGTGAGATCGTACATCAGAATGGCGGGCAGGTCTACATGGATGGCGCCAACATGAACGCCCAGGTCGGGCTCTGCCGTCCGGGCGATTTCGGCGCCGATGTCTGCCACTTGAACCTGCATAAGACGTTCTGCATCCCCCATGGCGGCGGCGGTCCCGGGATGGGGCCAATCTGCGTGGCGCCACACCTCGCCCCCTTCCTGCCGGATCATCCGGTTGTCCCGCTGGGTCATACCCAGAGTTGCGGCACCATCTCCGCCGCCCCCTGGGGCAGCGCGGCGATCCTCCCGATCTCCTGGGCCTACATCGCATTGATGGGACAGGAAGGACTGACCCAGGCGACGAAGGTCGCGATCCTCAGCGCTAATTACATCGCCCACCGGCTCAAGAACCACTACCCGGTGCTCTACTCCGGCAGTCATGGCCTCGTCGCCCACGAGTGCATTCTCGACATGCGGCCGTTCAAGGCCTCGGCGGGAATCGAAGTGGAAGACATTGCCAAGCGGATCATCGACTATGGCTTCCATCCGCCCACGGTGTCGTTCCCGGTACCGGGCACGCTGATGATCGAGCCGACGGAGAGCGAGCCCCGCGAGGAGCTCGACCGCTTCGTGGATGCGATGATCGGAATCCGGGAGGAAATTCGGGAGATCGAGGAAGGCCGCTCACCCAAGGGCAACAATCTCCTGACCAACGCTCCTCACACCCTGGTCCAGGTGATCGAGGATGCCTGGGATCGTCCCTATCCGCGGGAGCGTGCCGCCTATCCGATGCCCGGTCTCCGGGAATACAAGTCCTGGCCAACCGTGGGCCGGATCGACGCCGCCTTCGGCGACCGCCACCTCGTGTGCACCTGCCCGCCGGTGACGGCGTACGCGGATGCGGAGCCGGTGGGAGCGGGAGCGGGGTGACGGCAACACCGGGAAGGGGGAATAGGGAACAGGGAACAGGGACAACCACACGCTGGTCGCCTTTCGGCTCTTCCCCGTTCCCCGTTCCCCGTTCCCTGTTCCCCCTGTTCTCTCCCGCGCCGGGCTGGCTCAACATGGCGCGCGATCAGGCCATGCTGGACCGCGTCGAGGCTGAAGGCGGATTACTGCTCCGGCTCTATCAGTGGGACCCACCCTGCCTCTCTTTCGGCCGGAATGAATCCGTCCTCAAGCGCTACCATCGCCAGGAGATCGAGCGACTGGGCCTCGACGTCGTACGCCGCCCCACCGGTGGTCGAGCCGTGTGGCATGAGCACGAGGTCACCTACGCGGTAGCAGGCCGCGTGAACCAGTTCGGCTCGCTGAGTGCCGCCTACTGCGCGATTCACCAGTTCCTTGCTGGGGCGCTTCGCCGGCTCGGCGCCGAGGTCACGCTCGCGGGAAAGACGCCGGTTCCCGGTTTCTCACCCGGCGGGTGTTTCAGTGCTCCGGTCGGCGGCGAGATCATGTATGGGAATCGCAAACTCGTGGGCAGCGCGCAGCTTCGTCAGGGCGATGCCTTCCTGCAGCACGGAAGCATTCTCCTGGGAGGAACTCAGGAGATCGTGACCCGGGTGAGCCGGGTGCCTGGTCCCCAAGGCAACGAGAGCTCGCTCGGAGAGGCGCTGGGCAGCGTAGCGTCTTTCGACGCGGTCGCCGAGGCTATCATGGAAGAATCGGGCGCCGCTCCGATAGAGACAGAATGGCTCGATCGCGCCGCTTCTCCCCAGGTGGAGCACTTTCGCTCCCCGGAGTGGACCTGGCGTCGCTGAACCGAACACCCCGCAGGTCCCCCGCCGTAGCTTTATCCCCCCGTCTGTAACTACTTTAGCTCAATGCGACGTGCTCTCGTCGTCCTCGGTTTTTCCATCCTCACCATCGCCGCACCCGTACTGGCTCAGTCGACCTCAGCCGGGCGCGGCACGGTCGTGATCGTCACGGCCCGTGAGGCGATGTCGCCCATTCCCACCCTGTTCGGCGGCGATGCGGCGAATCGTGAAGTGTCCGACCTGATGTTCCTTCGGCTGGCCGATCTCCCCGAGGATCTCGCCACAACCGATGAGCCGCGATTCGTCCCACGGCTGGCAAAGTCCTGGCACCGGATCGATCCTACCACTCTGGCATTCGAACTCGACCCGCGGGCCAAGTGGCATGATGGGGCGCCGGTTACCGCCGGCGACGTGATCTTCGCGATCGAGCGCGCGCGAACGGAGAAACTCGATGGCCAGCTCGCGGGTCTCCTCCGACGTATCAGCAGCGTCACCGCCGACGGCGACCGCCGGGTCATCTTCAAGTTCACCGCACCCTACGCCGAGCAGTTCTACGACGCGGTGTATCACGCGCCGCCGCTGCCGGCTCACCTGCTGGCCAAAGTCTCACCTGATTCGCTGGGAGCTTCGTCCTTCGCCGCGAACCCCGTCGGTAACGGCCCCTTCCGCTGGAAGCGACGGGTGTCCGGTCAGCTAATCGAGCTCTCCGCGAACGACGAGTTCTTCCTCGGCAAACCGGGCCTCAGCCGCGTGGTATTTCTCATCGCCGGCGATACCGAAGCGAGAATGAACCTGCTCCTCGGAGGTGAGGCGGATGCGGTAGACAACATTTACCAGTTCGCCAATCCCAAGCGGTTGGGACAGAACCAGCGGTTCCGGCTCTATCCGATGCCGAGCCTGATGGTGGGATACATGCTGTTCAACCAGAGGGACCCCGCGGATACCACCAAGCCACATCCGATTCTGGGAGATCCGGCGGTGCGTCGCGCACTCGCCCTTGCCCTCGATCGGGAGACCATCGTCAGGTCCACCTACGGACCCAGCTCGCTGGTCCCGGCGGGACCGGTTTCAGCAGTACTGGCGACGCGTCTCGAGTCACCGGCGCCGCCCAGGAATGACACGACCAAGGCCCGTGAGATCCTGGGCTCCCGCGGCTGGGCCGACCACGACCACGATGGCGTTCTCGACAAGGATGGCCGCCCGTTGCACCTCACGGCGATTTTCCCCGCGACGAGCGGTGCGCGGCGGAAGATGGCGCTGCAGGCCCAGGAACAGCTCCGCCGGATCGGAGTGGATCTCGAGATACAGCCGCTGGACCCGCCGGAGTACACGCCGACTCGCCGGACCGGCAAATTCGATCTCGATCTCTACGCCGTTACCCAGGACCCGACGCCGTCCGGGCTCAGCCAGAGCTGGAGTTGTGCCGGCATCGGCGGCTCCAACGTGGCCCACTACTGCAATCCTCAGGTGGACACCCTCCTGGCCCGCGCTTCCCGCTCCCCCGAGAGTGCGCGCAAGCTGTGGCGGGATGCGGTCGTGACGATCGAGGGCGACGCGCCGGCCATCTTCCTGTACGCACCCGTCTTCCTCTACGCCGTCGATGCCCGGTTCGAGAAAGTGACCCTGCGTCCGGATTCACCCTGGTCTGAGGTCTGGCGCTGGCGAGTGCGCCCCGGTCAGGAAGCATCGAGGGATCGGGAGTGAGTCCCACCGCGTGACGAGACCGAGGGACGCACGGTGAGCTGGGCGTTCCGCCGGATGCTCCAGGCGTTCGCCACCTTCCTGGTGGCTGTGGTCCTGATGTTCTTCCTGATGCGACTCGCTCCCGGTGATCCGCTCTCCCGCCTGGGCGACGAGCGACCCTTCTCTCCCGCCGCGTTAGCCACGCTCCGCGCGCGCTACGGTCTCGACCAGCCCCTGCTCACCCAGTTTGGCGCCTTCGTGAAGCCGCTGGCCCGCGGCGACCTCGGCGTCTCTATCCAGCACCCCGATCGTTCGGTGAACAGCCTGATCGCCCAACGATTGCCCGCGACACTTATCCTCGGCGGGACGGTCCTGCTCATCAACTTCACGCTGGGCACCTGGCTCGGCGCCTGGCAGGCGTTTCGTCGCGGCAGCAAGGCAGATCATCTGCTCACCATCTTCACTCTGCTGCTCTACGCCACACCGTCCTTCTGGCTCGGCCTGAGTCTCGTGTGGCTGTTCGGCACCGAATGGCATCTGTTGCCGGTCGCGTTCATGCATGACCCGCTGCTCTCTTCCGACGCCGGCCGACTGACCCGCTTGACCGACTTGCTCCGCCATCTGATTCTGCCAGCCGCGACGCTTTCGCTCGTCACTATCGCCGCGACAGTGCGATACCAGCGTGCCGCCATGCTGGATGTCTTGCACCTCGACTTCATTCGTACGGCCCGGACCAAGGGACTCCAGGAACGGCAAGTCCGGTGGCATCACGCCTGGCGCAACGCCATCGGGGCTGTGCTCGCACTCTTCGGACTCTGGCTCCCGCTTCTGGTAGCGGGCTCGGTCTTCGTCGAGTCGGTGTTCGCGTGGCCCGGGCTCGGAACGCTCGCCGCCGAGGCGATCGGGACTCGAGACTATCCGGTGATTATGGGCAGCACGATTCTGGTCTCGGCGGTCGTCGTGCTGGGAAGTCTTCTGGCCGATCTCACGCACCGCTGGCTGGATCCGAGGCTTCGCGAGGGATGAAGGAGTCCGTGCGGTACGCGCTCCGCGTCACCTGGGCTCGTCCCGAGGGGCGAATCGGGCTCACTATCCTCGCGATCATCGTCGTCGCGGCACTGCTTCTGCCGCCGATGCTCCAGGATCCCCGGGCACAGCCCGACATTCTCAATGGTTCGCTCCGGCCACCCAATGCGAGCCACTTACTCGGCACCGATCAGTTGAGCCGTGATGTGCTCTCGCGGGTGGTACACGGCGCCCGGGTATCGCTCGCCGTGGCCGCGGGAGCGGTGGCACTCTCGGTCACATTGGGCGCGCTGATTGGGCTGGTGGCGGGCTACGCGGGAGGCTGGGTCGATGCCGCGGCGATGCGCCTGGTGGATGGTGCCATGGCTGTACCCCGGCTCTTCATGCTTCTGCTCATCGCTGCAGTGATGGATCACATTCCGCTTACTCTGCTCATCCTGGCCATCGGATGTACTGGCTGGTTCGGGACCAGCCGACTGGTGCGGGCGGAGGTGCTGCGAATCCGTCAACTCGAGTTCGTTCGCTCAGCGGAAGCGCTGGGAGCCCGGCGCCGGCGCATTATCTTCCGCCACCTGCTTCCCAATGTGCTCGGGCCGCTGGCCGTCGCCACGACACTCGCAGTCGGAGACGTCATTCTGCTCGAAGCAGGCCTCTCATTCCTGGGACTCGGCGTGCAACCGCCTACCCCCTCCTGGGGAGGCATGATCCTCGACGCCAAGCCGGATATCATCTCCGCTCCCTGGACCAGCCTGGCACCCGGTCTCGCGATTGTTCTCACCGTGTTGTCGGTCAACCTGGTGGGAGAAGCGCTGCGAGACGCCCTGGACCCGCGCGAGTCATGAGCACACTCCTTCGAATCGAGAATTTGAGAGTTTCTTTCTCCACCGCCGGTGGCCACTCCCAGCCCGTCGATGGGGTGAACCTCACGGTCGCACGGGGAGAGACACTCGCCCTGGTGGGCGAATCGGGGTGTGGGAAGAGCCTGACGAGTCTTGCGGTACTTCGACTGCTTCCGGCTCCGGGCCAGATCGACGAGGGGAGTCGAATCACCCTTGGCGACACCGACGTGCTCTCACTCGAGGGGGAGGCACTTCGCCAAATTCGGGGCCGCCGGATCGGGATGGTGTTCCAGGATCCCATGACCAGCCTGAATCCGGTCTTCACCGCGGGAGACCAGATCGCCGAAGGGATACTGGCTCACTTTCCGGTGTCACGTCGCGAGGCTCTGCAACGGGCCGAGGCACTGATGGTCGAGGTAGGAATTCCCGACCCCAAGGTGCGGCTCAAGAGCTACCCCCACCAGCTGAGCGGCGGGATGCGCCAGCGCGTGATGATCGCGATCGCATTGAGCGCGGAGCCGGAACTGTTGATTGCGGATGAGCCGACCACCGCCCTGGATGTGACCGTTCAGGCCCAGATCCTGGAAGTCCTCGATCGGCTGCGCGAGGCGCGTGGCATGGCCGTGCTTCTCATTACTCACGACCTTGGCATCGTCGCTGGACGGGCCGATCGGGTCGCAGTCATGTATGCCGGCCGGATCGTAGAAGAGGCTCCGACGACCCAACTGTTCGCCAAGCCGTCGCATCCCTACACGCGCGGCCTCTTCGCCTCGATACCACGGCTCACCGGGCCAATCCGGCCGCTAACCCCGATCAAGGGAATGGTGCCTTCGGCCACCGCCTGGCCGCAGGGGTGCCGCTTTCATCCCCGATGCCCGGAGGTGATGTCGGTGTGTACCACGGAGCCCCCCATCGTGGCGGTAGAGCCGGAGCATTGGATGAGGTGCTGGTTGGGACGGGAGAAGTGAGCAAGGAAGGGACTTTGCGCGTCATTGCGAGGACCCCCGAGCAAAGCGAGGGGTCCGAAGCAATCTCCGTCCCAGTCCCGCTGACACTTACGGGGATTGCTTCGCCAGCTGCGCGCTGGCTCGCAATGACTGGTCTGTTACCTGACACCTGACACCTGATCCCTGACACCTGACTTGTCCGCCCCAATCCTCACCGTCACCGACCTCGTCAAGCACTACCACGCCACCGGGCTATTCAACCGGTCGGCGCCGCCGGTGCAGGCCGTGGACGGAGTGTCTTTCGAGATCGGTCAGGGCGAGACACTCGCGTTGGTAGGGGAATCGGGATGCGGAAAGTCGTCGGTTGGTCGCACGATCATCAGACTACAGGAACCCACCAGCGGGAAGGCTGTTTTCGAGGGCCAGGATTTGTTTGCTCTGGATCATGGGGCGCTTCGGCTTCTGCGCCGTCGGATGCAGATCATTTTCCAGGATCCCTACGGATCCTTGAACCCCCGCATGACGATCGGCGACGCCATCGCCGAGGGGCTGGAGATACACCGGCTCGCTCCCAAGGCCGAGATTCCCCGGCGGGTAGCGGGTCTGCTCGAAGAGGTCGGACTGGATCCGGCGTTCGCGAAGCGCTATCCCCACGAGTTCTCCGGGGGGCAGCGCCAGCGTATCGGCATTGCCAGGGCGCTGGCGGTCGAGCCAGTGTTCATCGTCTGCGACGAACCGGTTTCCGCGCTCGATGTGTCGGTTCAGGCTCAGGTGCTCAATCTCCTGATGAACCTGCAGCAACGGCGCGGGCTATCCTACCTGTTTATCGCCCATGACCTCGCGGTGGTGCGACAAATCGCCCAACGAGTCGCTGTGATGTATCTGGGGCGGATCGTCGAAATTGGGCCCACTGAGGAAGTGCTGGCCCGGCCCCGCCATCCCTACACCCAGGCCCTGCTATCGGCGGTCCCCGAGCCCAGTCCGTCGGACCAGAAGGTTCGGATCGTTCTGAAAGGGGACCTTCCCAGCCCGTCTCGTCCGCCGAGCGGGTGCCGGTTCAACACCCGATGCTTCCACCCCTCCCGGGATTCGCGCTGCACCACCGAGGTGCCCGAACTCCGCCGGCTCGGCGCCTCCTTGGCGGCGTGCCACTATGCCTCGGACAGTGGTGCACCAGAGTGACCGGCGTGTCCTCAACACCTCACCATCGTCTCGATTTGAACCGTGGAGGAAGGTGACCAGCCGAAGCTGGAGAGAATCCCCAAACCCATACCCCCCAAGACTTTTTCCCGTTGACCTCCAGCCGTATGGCAGATGGAACTTTCTGGCCCGAATCTTGTCTAATACCGGTGTAGCGTCTGTATCGGTCCCAGATCGCGGAGGGAGAAAATGCTGAAAGCGTTGTTCGTGATGATCCTCGGCAGTAACGAGATCGCCGCACGGGTGGTGAGGGCCCTTTCGCGACGGAGCGCCAGTACCTCATTTGGTTAAGGGATCAATCCCAATGAAGAACGGCCCCTCGAATCGAGGGGCCGTTTCTTTTGTCAGATCCAGACCCGTCAGGATCCTCAGTCCTCCACCTTTTGCTCCACCGCCGCCGCCCGAGTTATCAGCTCCTCGCGCTGGATATTTACCGAGGTTGGTGCCTCTATCCCGATCCTGGCGCCCCTGCGATCGCTGGACAGGACGATTATCCGGATGCCGCCGTCTATGAGAATCGCCTCTCCCTGGCGGCGATTGAGAATCAGCACTGTCATAACCTCTTCATTAAGGTTGGGGGCGTCATGAGACAACCCTCTTTCACAAACTACAATAGTCCCAATATCAATGGCACCCCAAAATCAGGTAATGTTGCCGACATTCTCCAAGTGACGTAGTCTGTGATCTAACGCACGGATTCATAGACATGAGTGCTTACGAAGCTTTCCAGCAATTGGACTTAAGGGTAGGTCGAATCATCGAGGCGGAGCCTCATCCTGCGGCCAGAAAGCCGGCGTACCGGCTCCGCATCGATTTCGGACCACTCGGCGTAAAGGCGTCGAGCGCCCAACTCACCGATCTCTACAGGCCGGAAGACCTGGTGGGGCGTCAGGTGATTGCCGCGGTGAACCTGGGGACTCGTTCCATCGCGGGATTTCAATCCGAGGTCCTGGTCCTCGGACTCCCCGATGAGCGGGGCCATGTTGTCCTTCTCGCCAGCGAACGCGACGTACCTCTGGGAGGCAGAGTCTACTAATGGGCCGAACGAATATTTCGAGCGGAGCGCCGTGGGAGCCGGTGGTGGGTTATTCGCGAGCGGTGCGGGTTGGCAATTCGGTGCACGTATCCGGCACGGTCGGCCTGGGCCCCGATGGCAAGGTTGTGGCGCCAGGCAATGCCGGCGCACAGGCCACTCGCGCACTGCAGATCATCGAGAAGGCGCTCATCGAGGCCGGCGCGACGCTCCGCGATGTGGTTCGCACCCGCACCTATGTCACCGACATCACCAAGTGGGAGGAGGTGGGTCGAGCGCACGGCGAGTTCTTCAGGGATATCCGTCCCGCGACCACCATGGTGGAAGTCTCCAGTCTGATCCATCCCGACATGGTGGTGGAGATCGAGGCTGACGCGATCGTTGAAGATTGAGGGATTGAGGGATTGAGGGATTGGGGATGTTGGATGTTGGGCTGACAGGCTCTGTCCTCACATCCGTCAATTCCTTCAATCCCTCAATCCCTCAATTTCCCAATCCCCCAATCCCCCAATCCCTCACGGCACTCGCAGATTCTGCCCCCTCGTCGGCTCTCCCCGCTCGACCCAGTTGCCGTCGGCGTAGTAGCGCTGAAACTGGGCAGGTAGCCCCTCGCCCTTTCCGAAAATCGCGGTCGTCTGCAGGTGATAGTGAACGTGCGGCTCGCTCGAGTTGCCGCTGTTGCCGCACTCACCCAACTGGTCTCCCTGACCAACCCGTTGTCCCTGCTTTGCCAGCACCGTTCCATTCTTGAAATGGGCAATGAAGGAGTACTCCCCGTTTCCGTGGTCGATGATGACGTGGTTGCCCAGCGCCTGGGTTTGGTTCATGTTGCTGGGCCGATTATCCGGGATTCCATCCACCGCTTCGACAACAGATCCCGCCCCCGGCGCGAGAACCGGCTGGCCGAAGCAGAAATACTCCTTGTTCTCGAGGCCGTCTCCTGTGTGAGTCGAGCCATCTCGACGAATCACGAGATCATAGGCGAAGCGCTGGTCGGTCGTAAAGGCATGATAGTTCTCGGGAATGGTGCGACCGCCCCAGAAGACGTACCAGTCGCCGCGGAATGGAAGCCGGAGATCGGTCTTGGTCTGGTAGGAGAGGTACTTGGACGGCGCCTCTTCCCGGGCCGGCCGGATGAAGAATCCGGCAACTCGCGAAGCGGAATCGAAGCTCCACTGAACGGTGAATGACGCCGTAGACCGCTCGAACACGGCGATCCGGGTATATAATCGAACGCCCAGTGTGTCGGTCAGCTTCTCCCGGATCACCTTGACCTCGGGACCAATCTCCTCGGTCACCTGAGTGCGGAACGCCTCAAGACCGGCCTCCTTACCGAGGACCTTCTGCATCTCGGGCGTCATCGCGGCCCAGATCGGATCCAGGGTGTCGGCGTAGAAGAGCTGAGTATACCGTCGTCCCAGTACCAGGGTGGCGGCGCTGTCGCTCTGCGCCTCGGCATAGCGCAGATCAAGCGACAAGAGCAGCAACAACCCCAGCGTCTGTATTAGCCGCATCGGAACTCCTGTCAAACGTTAGATTGGTCGCCATGCGAATCTACATCTCGGTGGACATGGAAGGCATCGCGGGCGTGGTGCATGAGGATCAGACCAATCCGATCGATCCCCGTTGTGCCGGGGAGTACAACCGGTTTCGAGCCCAGATGACCGAGGAAGCCAACGCCGCCATCGAAGGAGCGCTGACGGGTGGCGCCACCGCGGTGCTGGTCAATGACAGCCACTGGCTGATGCGGAACCTCCTGGCAGAGCAGCTCCATCCGTCAGCGCAACTGGTGAGCGGCGGCCCCAAGACCTGGTCCATGATGGAAGGGATCGAGGCCGGCCACGACGCAGCGTTCTTCGTCGGGTATCATGCCCAGGCCGGAACCCGGAACGCGATACTCGATCACACCTATACTGACCGCATCCTCGACGTCCGGGTGAACGGGACTTCTCTGGGTGAGTTGGGCCTGAACGCGTTGCTGGCGGGCACCTACAACGTGCCGGTGGCGCTGGTATCGGGAGACCAGGCCCTCGCGTCCGAGGCGGGTCAACTGCTTGGTCCAGCGGTGAAGACCGTGATCGTGAAGGAGGCGTTGAGCCGCAACGCAGCGCGGAGCCTCTCACCCTTGGAGGCGTGTAATCGCATCCGGACTGCAGCGGAGCAGGCGGTGAAGTCCTTAAGCGCGGTCCGTCCATTGGCACTGCCACCGCCCTTTGCGCTCGAGGTAGACTTTCGGGTGACGGTCGAAGCCGATTTAGCGCAGATGGCCCCGGGCGTAACACGGACCGGCCCCCGCACTGTGGCGTATCAGCATCAGGACTTTCGGGAGGTATTTCGTGCCTTCCGAACGATTTTCAACCTTGCGGCAGAAGAGTGAATCAGCTCGTTGCGGGGGGGGGGATTCCACTAGAGTTCGCGCCGCTCGGCATCAACCAGGTGCCGGGAGCAATAACTCTGAAACCGTTCTACACAAGGAATCTCATCGATGCGACAGGAACTGGTTGCGCTCCTGCTTCTAAGCGGCCTCTTCGTCAGCCAGCTTCAGGCCCAAACCAAGAGCCTTGCCGCGCAAGAACCAACGCGATTGGCAGAACTGGAATGGCAGCCGACCCTGGAGCCCAGCAGGCAGTCCAGCACCACGGCCGTCAAGGCAAAGGACTATCGATGGGAAGGGATGGCCATCGGCGCCGGGGCGGTAGGAATTGTGGGAGCACTAATTGCCAACGGGCTCTGCAACGACTCTGATGCGGCAGACCACGGAAGTTGCACCGGCGACACGATTGGAGGGGCGCTACTTGGAGCTGGGGTCGGCGCGGTGGTGGGAGTATTCCTCGGCTCGTTCATAAGCAAGGGGACGTAGGTCGCCCGCCTTAACGGATTGGGCAGCCCGTGAATCTTGGCATGAAGCCAAGCCGTAAGCCGTAGGTCAAGCAGCCGATTGCCCCAAGCCATATACGGTTAGCGATTAGCTGTTAGCTTGATGCCGTCGGCAGTCGCAGTATGGCCTTCAGCTTATGGCTTAAGGCACTCCCCACTCCTACAACCAACCCGTCCCGCCCTTATGCTCCTCATCGGAACGCTGGCGCTGGCCGCACTGGTCCACTCCGCCGATACCACGAAGAAGAAGACCGACAGCCTTCCCCTGGTCGCCGACCGGAATCTCGATTTCGAGACCACCGAGGGCACCTGGATGTCGCTGGACGTCTCGCCCGACGGTCAAACCATCGTCTTCGAGCTGCTGGGCGACATCTACACCATGCCGATCGGTGGCGGTGCTGCCAAGGCGATCACCTCGGGCCCGCCGTTCGACTCCCAGCCGCGCTGGTCGCCCGACGGGAAGCGGATCGTTTTCCTGAGCGATCGGGACGGCGCCGAGAACGTGTGGACCATGGACCCCGACGGGAGCAAGACCAAGCTGGTGAGCAAGGGTGACAACTCGCTCTATGCGTCGCCGGAGTGGACGCCGGACGGCAACTACATCATCGCCTCCAAGACCAACTCACCGATCGGGAGTAGCTACCAGCTCTGGATGTTCCACAAGGATGGGGGCCCGGGTGTCTCCCTCACCAAGGACGACAAGGGCCAGGGCGCACTCGGCAACGGCCGGGGCACCAACATCAACTCCATGGGCCCGGCGTTCGGCAACGACGGCCGCTACGTCTGGTACGCCAGGAAGCGGGGCGGGTTCGGCTACAACATCGATATCACCCAATGGCAGCTCGCGATCTTCGACCGGCGCACCGGGCGCGTCTTCCCGCAGACCGACGCCTACGGCAGCGCCTTCCGTCCGATGCTCTCTCCCGATGGGCAATGGCTGGTCTACGGCAACCGGCGGGATGCGCAGACCGGCCTCCGGTTGCGCAACCTCGCCACGGGCGACGAGCGCTGGCTGGCCTACCCGATTCAGCGGGATGACATGGAGTCGCGGTTCACTCGCGACCTGCTGCCCGGGTCGTCATTCACGCCCGACAGCCGCTACGTGGTGAGTGCCTGGAACGGGAAGATCTACAAGGTCGAGGTTGCGACCGGTAAGCAAACCGAGATCCCCTTCTCGGCAGCGGTCCATCTCAAGATGGGCCCCCTCGTCAAGTTCGAGTTCAAGGTAGATACCGGAGAAATCCTGCTGAAACAGATTCGCGACCCTTCCCTCTCTCCCGACGGGAAGCGTCTCCTGTTCTCGGCGCTCGACCGGCTGTACATGCTGGACTTGCCCAATGGCACGCCGAAGCGGCTCACTTCTGACACGGTGCACGAACAGAATCCGGTCTGGTCCCCGGACGGGAAGTGGGTCGCCTACATCACTTGGGGGAATGCCGGCGGATATGTCCAACGGGTGAAGTCCACCGGCGGTAAGTCGGAACGGCTGAGTGCGGATCCCGCGTTCTATCAGGCTCCGGCGTGGTCTCCCGACGGACAACGCATCGTAGTCATCCGGGGTCCCCGCCAGGCCCGGGTGAACGAGGCGTTCGGGCCCGGCTATGAGCTCGATTGGCTCCCCGCGGCTGGCGGCGCCCTCACCCGAGTCTCACCCATCAGGCCCGGAGGGCGGCCGCATTTCTCCAGCGATCCGAACCTGATCTTCATCTACGATCCCGAGGAAGGCCTGGTCTCGATGCGGTATGACGGGACCGACCGTCGGCCGCGCATCAAGATCACCGGCTTCACCGCCAACGCGCCCATGGCAGAGCCCAATGTGGCGGATGAGATTCTCGTCTCCCCGGACAGTCAGCAGGTCGTGGCACTGGTCAACAACTACGTCTATATGGTTAACCTGCCGATGACCGGGCAGGAGCCGTTGTCCATCAGCATCGCCGACCCGTCTGCCTCGGCGTTCCCCGCCAAGCGGCTTACCAAGGTCGGTGGGGATTTCATCGGGTGGGGACCCGGTGGCAAGAGCGTTACGTGGGCGCTGGGAAGGAGCTTCTTCCAGTACGATCCCGCTGCCGCCGACTCGATGGAGAAGGTGAAGGCTGCGCGGGATTCGGCCCGGGCCGATTCCCTCAAGGCCGACACGACCGCCAAGCCCGATTCTGCCACCAAGGCCCGCAATGATTCGCTGGCCAAGGCGCCGGCCTATGAGCCGTCCAGGCGCGACATTGCGATCTACGCCCCACGCGATGTTCCTCAGGGAACCGTCGTGCTCAAGGGAGCGCGGATCATCAGCATGAAGGGCGACGAGGTCATCGATCAGGGCGACGTCGTCGTCACCGACAACCGCATCGTGTGCGTGGGAGCCTGCACGGCGCCGTCCGGCGCTCGCACGATCGACGCCGTGGGCAAGACCATCATTCCGGGATTCGTGGACATCCACGCCCATCCCTGGCCCACCTTCGGCATCCACGAGCCGCAGGTCTGGAAATACCTGGCCAATCTCGCCTACGGTGTTACGACCGTGCGCGATCCGCAGACCAACACGACCGACGTCCTGACTTATGCCGACCAGGTCGAAGCCGGCCAATTGATCGGACCCCGCATCTATCACACGGGGCCCGGTGTCTTCGGCACCTATTTCGAAGAGCCCTTCACCAGCCTGGACGACGTGAGGAACGCGCTCAAGCGCTACAGCGACTTCTATCACACCAACACCATCAAGCAGTACATGGTCGGGAACCGGAAGCAGCGGCAGTGGGTCATCATGGCCGCCAAGGAGCAGAGCCTGATGCCTACGACGGAGGGCGGGCTCGACTTCAAGATGAACCTGACCATCGCGATGGACGGCTACCCGGGGCACGAGCACAGCCTGCCCATCACACCGCTCAGCAAGGACGTGGTAGAGGTTTTTGCCAAGTCAGGCATCACCTACACCCCAACCCTGCTGGTCTCGTACGGCGGTCCGTGGAGCGAGAATTATTTCTACGAGCGCTTCGACATCATGCAGAACCCCAAGGTCCGGCGCTTCGTGCCCTACGACGAGATCGCCATCCGGGCGGAGCGCCGCCCCTGGTTCCGCGAAAACCAGTACATCTTCCCGAAGATTGCCGCCGGCGCCAAGGCGATCGTCGAGGCGGGTGGCCGCGTGGGCCTGGGTGGGCACGGCCAGATGGACGGCCTGGGCGATCATTGGGAACTCTGGGCGATGAGCGCCGGTGGGATGAAGCCGCACGATGTGCTTCGGGTCGCCACGATCTTCGGCGCCGAGGCGATCGGCTTCGGGCAAGACCTGGGCTCGGTCGAGCCGGGGAAGCTCGCGGACCTGATCGTGCTGGATGCCAACCCTCTGGATGACATCCATAACACCGCCTCGATCAAGTACGTGATGAAGAATGGCCGGCTCTACGACGGCAACACGCTCGATGAGGTGTGGCCGCGGAAGAAGACGCTGGAGAAACAGTGGTGGTGGGATGGAGCGCCCGGCGGGGTGAGTCGCGGAGAGTTGGAAGGACGGGGAGACCTGCTGCAACCGTAAGGGTATCGCATCCATTCAGGAGGCCGCAGATTCAGTCATGCTGCGGCCTTCTTTTTTTCTCCCGGTGATTGGCGCCTGTCTGGCGGTTGCGACAGGCTGCCATTCGTCTCCCACTGTCGCACCAGCTTCATCTCCACTCGCTCCGCTCGAAGACAGCTACCAATCGCTCCGCTACTGGCAGGACCAGATTGGGGTAACCGAGGCGCGCGGAGCGAGCGAGAATGTGCACGGGGTCACCGTCGCCACACTGGAGAGGAGTCGCGATAGCGCACGAGCCGTCTTTCAGAGTCGGCTCACGACCGTGCCCATTGCCCTCACACCAGCGGACAGTGTCGCTCTCGAGACAATCAAGAAGTCGAGCCGTTCGCTGCTGGAGTCAGAATCGGAGTCCGCCCCTGGAGAAACCGCTGAATCGTGTGACTACGCGCCGGACAGCCTGGCGCGCCAGCCCGAGGGCATCTCCCTCCTCTCCGCGCGAGTGCTGAGTTGCTACGGCAAGGCCACGGAAAATATCGAGGTGGATGGAGAGCGGCTCAACCGGCTCGAAATCCTGGGACGACTGGGACGCACCGATGACGCCGCGAAGCGGGAGCGATTGTTTCTGGCACTGCAACCGGTCTGGCGCAGCATCAACGGTCAGGATGATTCCACCAGTCCCTATCGCATCCTCGCCCGGATGTATCACGAAGAATTAGAGGGGAAGGTCTCACCGATTGCACAGAAGGCGGCCGCGTTCGGCGTCCCCAGCGCGGAGATGGAAGGCTGGCTGGTCCGGATCCTGGAGACCTGGCGCTCGATCTCCCCCGATTCCACGCTCGAGCCCTGGAACTTCTACTACCAGGCCGGTGCCGCGAGCCGGCGGCTCAGCCCGAAGGTGGCCACCCTCGCAGACATGCGCCGAGTGAATGACGACTACTACCGGATGCTGGGAGCGAATCCGGTGACGCTGGGTGTGCACTACGATCTGGAGGCGCGCGCAGGGAAGTATCCGGTGGCATACACCGACTTTGGCGCCCGGCCGCGGCAAGTGGACGGTCGGTGGAATTCCGGCGAGCCCTGGGTCTTCACCTCGTATCTCGCCGGCAGTTTCGACAACCTTGCCGAATTGCTGCATGAGACCGGCCACGCGATCCATATCGCCGCAATCCGGACTCGCCCCGCCTACATGGACTGGCCCGACAACGACACGTTCACGGAAGCCTTGGCCGACTTCCCGGCCATGGAGCTGTACGAGCCCGCCTGGCAGATCCGCTTCCTCAGCGATTCGGTGACACTCGCGGAATCTCTGCGAGCCAAGTATGCCGGGATCGTGTTCGACGTGGCCTGGGGTCTCTTCGAACTGCGGATGGACCGTAACCCGTCCCAGGATCCCAACCAGCTGTGGACGGACATTACCAGTACGTATTTCAGAATTCGGCCCCATCCCGAGTGGTCGTGGTGGGCGATGCGGGGGCAATTGATCGACGGGCCGGGTTACCTGGTCAACTACGCCATTGGTGCCATCATCACCGCCGATCTCCGGGCCCGGATGCAGTCGCTGCGAGGCCCCTTCATCACGAGCGATTCGACCTGGTATCCCTGGGCCTCGGAACGGATCTATCGCTTCGGCCTCGAGCGACCGTCGCTGACCGTGCTGGGGCAGTTCCTCGGCCGACCGCTGGCGCCGGGAGCGATTCTGGCGGACATGGAAAGGGCAAGGAATTGAAGATTGCAGATTGAAGATTGCAGATTTGAAAACGACCTGATTCCAGCCTTCCAATCTTCAATCTGAAATCTTCAATCTTCAATGCTCAAGCCTCAGTCCTTTCCCTCGTCACTACCCCACCGCCCTCTCCTTTCCGTAGAGTCAAGACAGGCAGCTCCGCCGGACACCGAAACCTCGCCCGAATCGTGGTCGTCCCGATGCCTCTCGACACATAGAGCGGTGCCAGAGTATCGCGGTACCAGCCCTCGACAAAACGTCCGCTGCCGACCGGGAGAAGGGGCGGGATGAATGGGGGACGGATCTGGCCGCCGTGGGTATGGCCCGCCAGCATGAACGCGGGCGGCGGGCCGAGGCCGGGCGGGATCAGGTCGGCGTAGCCGGGGGCATGATAGGCCCAGATCTGGATGTCGGCGGGCAGGGCGTATTTCAGCGTCTGCTGGAGGTCCGGCTTGCCGCGAACCGGATCGTCGAGTCCGATGATATTCAGCGACGCGTTTCCGATTTCGATCCGGCGGGACTGGTTCAGCAGGAGTTCGGCGCCGGCCGCACTGTAGGCGGCCTCGGCCTGCGTCGAGCTGATGTCCACGAAGTATTCCCAGTTTCCCATCAAGGCCAGCGTCGCAACTGAACCCCGGCACTCACGGGTGAACGTTGTGACATCGGGCAGGTAGCTCTGGTGCTCGCAGGCGTCCCCGGTGAGCAGAGTGATTTCGGGCTTCTCGGTCTTGATCAATTCCATCGTGGCCCGGGCCGCGGCATGGATACCTCCATGCAGATGCATGTCGGTCACCTGCGCGATTCTGACCCCGTCGAGAGCATCGGGGAGGCCCGGAATCTCGACATCGTGGCGGGTGATGTAGACTCGACGGGCCTCGATCCCGAAGGCGTCGGTGGCGAGGGCTCCGGCGGTGGCAGCCGCACCCAGGAGGAACCCTCGGCGGGAGATGTGAAAAGGGCGCATTACGCTCAAGTGTAATACCGCCGAGCCGGGTCCAGTCCCAGTCCGGCACCTGCCCACGCTCACCCGATTTCGGTAACTTTCCCCATCCTCACCCACAGCTCCTTGACCGAACTACAAGACCGCTTACAGCAGGCCCTTGCTACCTCCTACCGCCTGGAACGCGAGTTGGGCGGTGGCGGGATGAGCCGTGTCTTCGTCGCGGAGGAGACGGCGCTGGGCCGCCAGGTCGTCATCAAGGTCCTTCCGCCTGAGTACGCCGCGATGCTCTCGGCGGACCGGTTCCGCCGCGAGATCCAGCTCGCGTCCCGGCTGCAGCACCCGCACATCGTTCCCTTGCTGACAGCGGGAGAGGCCGGCGGCACCCTTTACTACACCATGCCCTTCGTCGACGGCGAATCGCTCCGGGCCCCGCTCAACCGGAAGGAGCGAATCGCCACGGCGGACGTCGTCAGGATGCTGGGAGAAGTTGCCGATGCGCTGGCCTACGCGCACCGGCATGGTGTCGTGCATCGAGACATCAAGCCGGAAAACATCCTGCTGAGCGGCCAGCACGCGGTAGTCACCGATTTCGGGATCGCGAAGGCGCTCGGCAGCGTCTCGGGAGGCGGAACGCTCACCTCCGCCGGGCTATCGATGGGCACCCCGGCTTACATGGCACCGGAACAGATCGCCGCCGATCCCAACATCGACCATCGCGCGGACCTCTACGCCTTCGGCGCGTTGGGCTACGAAATGCTGACCGGGAATGCGCCGTTCGCCGACCGGACCCCCCAGGAGTTGCTCGCGGCGCACCTCACCGAGAAGCCCGTTGACGTTACGCAGGGTCGGCCCGATTGCCCGCCGCCTCTGGCTGCTCTCCTCATGCAGTGCCTGGAGAAGGATCGGGACCAGCGGCCGGCCTCGACAGACGAGGTCCGCCAGCGGCTCAATGCGCTCTCCAGCGGAGCCTTCACACCCGTTTCTCCCGCCCGGCGTCGACCAATCCTTCTTGGCGCGGGTGCCTTGGTCATCGCCGTACTCACCGGTGCCTACTTCACCGGACTCATCCCCGGCCGATCCCTGGTCGCGCAGGGCCTGCTCGACGCTCGCGATCCCGTACTCCTCGCCGACATCACCAATCGCACCCGCGATTCAACCCTGGGTGTCGCAGCAGGAGAGGCCCTTCGGGTAGACCTCACTCAATCGCGCACGGTGACGGTGTTCTCACCGGCTCAGATCGCGGCTGCACTCGAACGGATGCAGCGGCCCGACAGCTCGGCCATCGATCTCACCCTGGCGCGGGAAATCGCCCAGCGGGAAGGCGTGAAGGCCGTGATCACGGGAGACATCGCCTCCGTCGGTCCCTCGTTCACCTTTTCGGCTCAAATCATTTCGGCTGCGAACGGACAGCCACTGGCCGCGTTTCGCGAAGTGGCGAAGGACTCGACCGAACTGATCGAGACCATCGGCAAAGTGTCCCACGAGCTCAGGCGGAAGATCGGCGAGTCGCTCAAGAGCATCGGCGTGGGCCAACCGCTGGAACAGGTGACGACTCCATCACTGGAAGCGCTCAGGAAGTACTCGCAGGCCATGCGCATTGGCGCCACGGCAGGAGCTTCGAGCCGGGCCGACCAACTTCTGGAAGAGGCCGTGGCGCTCGATACCGGATTCGCCATGGCCTGGCGGAGGCTCGGTGTGAATTACGGCAATGTCGGTGAGCGGGCGAAGCAGCGTCACGCGATGCAGAACGCGCTGCGCCATCAGGACCGGCTCACCGAACGGGAGCGCTACCTGACACTTGGCACGTATTACACCCGGGTCGATATCCAGCCGCAGAAGGCGCTTTCCGCCTACAGTGCCCTGCTCGACATCGAGCCGGACAACTATCCAGCACTCAACAATCTGGGGCTGGTCTATGCCCGGCTGAAGAATCCTCAGAAGTCAAACGAGTACTATCACCGCGCGATCGCGGCCGATTCCAGCTCCGCCACTGCCTGGTTCAACCTGGTCCAGGGGTTCATCGCTTCCGGGCAATCGGACAGCGCGACGGCCATGCTGCGGCAGGCGTCGAACAAGTTCCCGGACTATAGTGGGACACCGTGGATCGCCGCCGAACTCGCTGTTTCACAGGGGCGATACGACACCGCCCGAGTCATCTACGCTGGCCTCAGGACCTCTCCCGAGCTCGATCCGGAGGATAAGGGTGCGGCAACGGCAAACCTGGCACAGGTGAAGCTCCTGGAAGGTCGCCTGCAGGAGGCCAAAGAACTGATTTCTGAAAACAGCAGAGGAGCGGGCCAGGCCGGCGCGTTGAACTATGCCCTCGCTTCGGAACTTGCGCTCGTGGGCATCGCCGGATGGTTCGAAGGGGATCGCTCAGGCGCGATCCGGATTCTGGATACGGCACTCCGCCGCTATCCCTATGCCCAGCTCGATTCGGTGGATCGCCCCTACCTCGACGTGGCGTACTTCGAGGCAATGGTCGGCCGACCCGACCGTGCCCGCGCGACCGTCCGCCAGTATGAGCAGTTGCCGCTCGAGATCCGGGGACGGAGCGACGCGTACTATCAGGGCGTCATGGGAATGATCACACTCGCCGAGAACAACCCGCAGGCGGCCGTGCGTCAGCTGCAGGCCGCGACCATGGCCGCTCCCTGCGAACGCTGCGTGCTGGCCGAGCTGGGACGAGCCTGGGAGGCGGCCGGCCAGCCCGACTCGGCCATCGCTTCCTATGAGAAATACCTGGTGTCACCGATGGAAGATCAGCTCGAAATCGACGCCCAGTATCTGGCGTTCACCCACCAGCGGCTGGGCGAGCTATATGCCCAGCGCGGCGACCGGGAGAAGGCAGCGCTGCATCTCCAGAAATTCATCGAGCTATGGAAGGACGCCGACCCCGAGTTGCAGCCCCAGGTGGCGGAGGCGAAGCGGAAGCTGGGTGAGATGGTGGGAGAGAAGGGGAATTGAAGATTGAAGATTTCAGATTGAAGATTGAACCGCTCGGTGCCCGCAGTTCAATCTTCAATCTACAATCTTCAACCTGCAATTATTGCTTGCACGGCGCCTCCGGATCCGGCTTCGGCTTGTCGACCACCACGCGGTGATCCAGATCGGCCACATGGAGCGCGATGTCGTAGACCAGTGACCCGACGTGACTCATCTTCGTGTAGTCGATGCGCTGGGGCTCGTCGGAGAGCATGTGATAGTCGGAGTGCCCGCCGGTGGTGAAGAACACGATCGGAATGCCGAAGCGGGCGTACATCGCGTGATCACTGCGGCAGTAGATGTTGTCGGGATGGCCGTTCGCGTCGTAGCTGTAGTCGAAGGTGAAGCCGTGCTTGTCGCTCTTGTTGACGCTCTCCACCAGGTCTCCCAGTTCGGTAGAAAGCCGGCGTGAGCCGATGAGCTGGAGGTAGCCCGGCCCGCCTCCCTTGAGGTCGTTGGCCCCACCGCGCCCTACCATATCGATGTTGAGCTGGGCCACGATCGAATCCCGAGGGATCGTGGAGTGGCGGGTAAACCAGTCCGAACCCCAGAGTCCCTCTTCCTCTCCGGTGTGCCACACGAAGATGATCGAACGCTTGGGTTTGATCTTGTTCTGGGCGAACGCCTGGGCAATGGACAGCACCGTCATCGAGCCTGACCCATCGTCATCGGCGCCGTTATAGACCGAATCCACCCGTCCCGCCGGATGAGTCTTCCGCACGCTGTCGATGAGGGTCTTGATCCGTGCCGCCTGCTCGGCAGAGGGAATCCCCGGCTCGTTCTCCGCCCCCATGGGACGCATGACCTTGTTGAAGGCCCAGATCGAATCGGCATCCACCGGTTCGTCGGTCGTCCCGATGTGGTCATTGTGAGCGCCGATGGCCACAAACTCACCCGCGAGGGCCGGATCGCTGCCGCGCAGGATCGCAATCACATTTCTCGCCGGCGCCTCGGGCTGAGTCTCGGTAAAGGCAAGCTTGCCGTTGATGGACTTGCCCGTCGCACCCGGTTGCAGACTCGAGAACGAGCCGCCCAGCATCTTCTCCGCAGCCGCGCGCGTCACAAAAATGGCGAGGGGCCGAGCCGCCGCCGGATCGTCGGCGCCCTCCTTCATTTCCGATCCTGACTGACGGAGAAAATCGGTTACACCTGGAGGGGCCATGTCCCAGTTTGCCATCGCGATGGCAGTGGCCCCCTGATAGCGAATGATGGAGCCCATGGAGAGATTGAACACCTCTTTCCCGGTGGGATCCATCGCCGGGCCCAGCACCACGATCTTGCCCTTCGCGTCATCCGCACTCAGCACCGCGACCGAATCCCCCATTCGGCCGCCGTACACCACCGGCACCTGGTTCAGCGCGCCGCTCTCCGCCACCGGAATGCCTTCGATCGGAGGAAGCGGGGCGTAATCCTTCCACAGCTCCAACGGCGCACCGTCAACCGTCACATTGGTGGTCGAATCCAGCGCCCGTCCGACCAGCGGCAGGGTCTGGAAATAAGTGCCGTTGTCACCTCCCGCTTCGAGACCCAGCGCTTGTACCTGTCCCGCGATAAAGGTCGTCGCTTTGACGTTGCCAGGATGGCCCGTTTCCCGGCCGAGCATGGAGTCATCGGCGTAGCTGAAGAGACGAGAGCGCATGAGACCGGGAGAGAACGCATCGGCACTGGAGGGAGCGGCGGCGACATTCGCACTACCGTGACTGCATCCCGAGACCGCGATCAGAAGGGCGACTCCGGCCCCGAACTGCCGTCCGATGGAAGACACGCGTTTCTCCAGGAAAGAGGGACTGCTCATTAGGGACAACCTGCGGGTCGGGTGAAGCTTACGGGGCGTGGGGGGTGGGAGTTTCGACACTATTCAACTCGCACCACATCGGCAATCTGGCCCACCTGACAGGCACTCATCAGGTCGGACCGAAGCTTGAGGACCAGGGTCACAGCCTTGCCACTGGAGAGCAATCCGGCCGGCGCCTGATCAGCCCGCAGCTCATAGTTCTTGCCGTCCTTGCCGGTCAGCCGCCAGCAATTCACTCCGACCGGAGTGAGCTCGATGGTTCCGGAAACCCGAATCTCGTCACCGCCGAGTGGCTTCACGCGCTGGCAGGCTCCAATGGAATGAAGCAGAAGGACCCCAAACATGGCGGGGAGCCAGGAGTCCGGATAGGGCTTCATTGAGACGCTCCCGTTGAGACCTTCTGAAACAGAACGGGAGGGTACCTCGGCCGCTAGTCCCCGGCCAGGGAGGCGAGCATCGTCAATATGGCGACGAGGAAACAGCCCCAGCACGCCAGGCGATCCACCACGGATGTCGTGTCGACCCTGGCGTGATTCCGCGAGAAGCCAAGAGTGGTCGAAAGCATCGCTGCGACCAACAGCGGCACAGCGTCCATCGAGGTCAGGTTCCCTTCGCCACCGAGGTGGAAGGCAACTGAAGCAGCGTGGGAGCGTGGAATGGACTGCGCTCATTCCCGATCAGAAAGCGACTCACTACGAGATCGTCGGTCAACAACAATCCGGTTGCCGCAGTCTCTTCGGGGAGATCGAACACGAAAGTTGTGCTGTATGAGGCGCCGGGAGGTAGCTCCTTCGTAATGGGAGTGGAAACGATTCCGGATCTCGATAATGCCGCATCCACGTCTTCGACCGGCGGATAGCGAACCCCATCGGCACTCACCAGCGCCACCCTCCTCGGTGCCGGCCATGTGGGCTCGGTAAGGGAACGCCGGGCCGAGATCGTATTCGGGTCGAACCAGGTGCGCACCGTCACCAACCAGAAACGCCCGTTGGGTCGTAGACCATCCTCGTCCGCCCCAAGTGAATCCGCAACCCGGACATCAGTTACCGAATAGGCCAGGTGACAATCAAGCTCGCAGAAGTACTTCTCGGCGTTGACTGGGAGGATCCGGCCTCGACTCAGCATTCCCCCGCCCACAAGCAGCGAGATGTACAGGGCCAGAAGACTGAAGGTGCCGAAGGCCGTGTTACGACTCAACGTCGCCCAGCCGCGGGAAGCCGTCCACAGCGTGCCGGCTAGACCGGCCACGATGAGCGCCCCGGTGCCCAGGAAACCCAGCACCTGAAGGATGATGATAGAGTTTGACATAGACGGGTCGTGTCTCAGTGGTTCGTTTGTGAAAGCGCTACCTGACTGGCAAGCGCGCGAGCCTTCGCCTCGGCAAGCGACCAGGAGCGCCAGTCGTGCTCGCTGGGCGCGATCCGTTCCCAGTTGAGCTTGCCCAGGAGAGCAGCGCGATGGCTCGGCGATAGCCGGTCGAGGCCAGCTATCAGTGTGGGAACTGCGTCGGCCCCGAGGGAGGCGATGTATGCCGCGTCGAACTCACGCCCTTCCGTCGTCCGCTGGATATTCACCCGGGCAATGACGGCGGCGGGATTGGTGAGATGCAGCATGGCGACCCAGGCGGTCCATGCCACCAGGGTACCGCCAAGGAAGCGACGGTCGCGTCCAGCGAGAACCGTCGAAGCGAACCAGACGAGGGTATAGGCGATCCCGCCGATGAAGGCGCTGGCGTAGAAGCGCTGCTCGGTGAGGCCGAACTGGCGCTGATAGATCGCCATTCGATGGAAGGCAGAGGCCACGATGACCAGCGTGAGCGCAGTGAGGACTCCCGCCGCAATCCGATAGCTGCGCAAAGCCTGGCTGTCATCGGGCCTGAGCCTCCCCTTGATGACAAGCGCAAGCGGCAACACCAGTGCGGAGACGGTGACCAGCTCGAAAAACCCTCGGCGCGCGTACTCCGAGTAGCTGAGTCCGGGATCCTGACGGACCAGCGCCTCCCCACCGAAGAAGTACCGCCCCTGAAGGACGACGAAAGTCAGAAACATCACGTCAACCACACCCAGGACGATGCTCACCTCGATCGCTCCGAGGCCACCCGGTCCCCAGGGCAGAGAGACGTTTGCGCCAGTCCTCCGACTCAGGACACCGGCGGCTACCCAGGAGAAAAACATGATGCTCAGGCTCGTGGTAAGGAGCCATTGGGGATCGAACCTCACCAGGCTGTTGACCAGTCTCTCGAAGTCCGCATCGGCCGAAGCCAGCAAGGACCCGAATACCACGACAGCCGGCACTGCGAGCACCATCCCACGCGCGGCGGGAAGCAGAACGCTGGGTGTTCCCCGATCCCTCGCCTCCTCCTGCGCGTCAAAGGCTGCGGGGATCAGCCCTGCCCCGACCCGGGCGAAGAGATTTCGCACGCCGCCCAGGAATCGGTGAAGTCTCAGAGTCAGAAGGGACTCTTCCCGAACCAGCGGGATCAACGCGGCACAGGTGACGAGGCCAATGGCATCGGCCAGACGCAGGAACGGCGATGTTCGCCAGGCGAATCCAGCCGCGAAACAAAGCGCCAGGCCAAGGAGCAGCCGTTCCTGTCGAGTGGGCCGCTGATCGGCGCGGAGCCCAAGCCAGCACAACTCGAGCAGTGCCGCCCAGATGAGCACGTTCAGCCCAACGTCGGCGTCGTGGAACAGGAGATGAGACCCCACCCCCGCGAGCAGCGACAGGGTGAGCCAGGAAGCCGGAGTTCGTGCGATGATTGAAGTACTTTGCATTATAAAGTTAGGAGTCAAAAAAAGGGGCCAGAGTCTCCTATCCCCTCGTCATCCGAATCAGCGCTTCCATGTGGTCCAGATAGTCTTCCAGTGCCCTCCGCCCAGCCGCTGTCAGCTTGTATTCCGTGCGCGGCGTCCGTCCCTCGAACGACTTGATGCACTGCACGTAGCCCGCGTCCTCCAGCTTTCGGGCATGGACGCTGAGGTTACCGTCGGTGGTCTTGAGCAGGGCCTTGAGCTCATTGAACGTGAGCGACGGATTGACCGCCAAGGCGCTTACCACGCCGAGCCGGAGCCGCTCGTGAATCAGGCGATCGAGCGCGGCCGGTGCCGCGGCCTTGAGCCCCGCGATCGCCTCCAGGCGTTTGGTCGCTGCTGGTTTTCCGCCCGCAGTTTGCCGGGCCGCGTTCGACTTAGCCACCGTACCTCCTTGCAATCCAGGCCCCGAATCCGATGTGCAGCCCTCCGAAGCCGAGGGCCATCAGGGCGTTACTCCAGGCGACCGGTGCCAACAGAGCGATGGCCCCCAGGAGAATGAAGCAGGTCCCCATCACGGGGACCACAGGAACCGACATGGCGCCACCGGTAACCACGGCGGTGCCGTAGAGCAGCAACCAGAGAGCCGGAAGCAGCCCGGTGAGCCCGGCCCGGTAGAGAGCGAACGTGAGGAGACCACCGACCAGCATCGGCGGGGCGTAAGCGAGAACGAAGCGGCGCCCGGGCTTGGAAGTGAGCGGGGTAGAGCTGATTGCCGCTTTCCTTACCATGGCCACCCCCCCAATCGCAAACGCCAGCCAGCCCTCGACGATCCAGGCAAGCAGCCATCGCTCGGGGGTAGGCTGAGCCTGGGCCACCAGGGCTGCTACCAGCGCCGTCACCCCCATCGCTACCCCACCCCACCCTGGCACGGCGGTAAACGGACCTGCGTGCTCCATCGTGTCCCGGATAAAGCGCAGATTCTCCAGCGCCCGATCGTGGATCGGGATTTCAGTGTCCGGGACGGGGCGGACAGGACGGACGGGGCGGGCGGGCATGGTACTAGGATGAGTGGAGGTGTCCTTTTTGTCAAGTGCTTTGTGGTATAAAGCGTTAGCGACGCTGGGCGATGAGTGTACGCGTTCACTACCTGATGATTTCCCATGCACTACAGCGCCCGTCAGGTGCAAGCGCTGGTTAGCCAGCGTCGACGTCCGACGGCCGCCTTACTTGAGCCAGGCGTTGACCTTCGCTAAGTCTCTTTCGCTGGAATCTATCGCAGCCTTGATCTCAGCCAACACATCTGGTGGAGTCGGCGATGAAATGGAAGAGGTGCTCATTTCCTTCAAGGCGTAGCGGTGAGTTTCCAAGTCGTCCATGATGAGGTCACGGAGTCGCCTTGTGGCAATTGGATCGTAGGGTGCTTGCGCCCACAGTGTCCGCCGTTCTTCTTCCTCGCGCTGCTGGTATGGTGCGAAGGCATCATCGAGTATCCGCTGGGCTTCCTCGGGATTCGTGTCGAAGAGAGGCTCTACTCGCGCCATCAACTTCTCGACTTCATCAGGAGGCATAGGCGGGCGCGTCTGCCTCGTGAGGCAAACTTCGCGGAATCGATAGATCAGAATCGTGATCAGGACGACTACAGCGAGAACCCCCGTCAGTAGGGATGAGGTCTGGGGCATGGGCTCGCGAGAGTATCCATAAATGTTGTCGGGTATGCTGCCTAACGCACGCTTTCATATGGCGAGCGAAGCGTGTACGAATCCACGGCTTCCTATAACGAAACAGCGCCCGTCAGGCGCAAGCGCCCGGTAGCCAGCACCAGTTACTGCGTCCACCCCGCGAGATACATCAACAGAGCAAGGAATGCTCCGGTCAAAACAACACCACCGACGAAACGCCAGTTGGTTTCTGCTTTACCACCGTCTGGACGGGTATCAGAAACACTCAGGGCCAAGCCAATCAATAGGCTGAGGATCGTTACCACCACGATATTCGCGGATGGAGAATCTGTAGTAGAGGGTCTTCTCCGTGAATCTGGAATCAATGGTAGAACGGCGTATACCAAGATGAGCGCATAACCGAAGCCGCCAGCAACTCGCTGGAGAAAGCGGCCAACGACGCCCAAGTGCTGCGCCAAAGGCTCGCAAACACTGTATAGCAAGCCGCCGGTGAACCCCCCAGCAGGCGCCAACAACAACACGACAAAGAGCAGTCGCCAAGCCTCCGATGCATGGCCAGTAACAAACATGGCGAGCAGGATGAGAAGGCCGAACAGGCCGCTACGGGAAAGGGCGAAGGCGTAGACAAAAGCGGCGCCAAGGAGCCCGTGCCGCAACCACTTCGGTTGGCCTTCAGCCCAGTCCGCAAGCGCGATCAGAGTATCGGTCGGAGACCGCGAGAGGAGCTTCCAAGGCATGGGAACCCGAGAGACCTAAGGGCCGATGCTGACAACGTCTTGAGCTTCGGTGGTCGAATTCCGCGACCTACACGCAGTGCGGGCGCGTGGGACGCAGCCCTACTGGACCGTGATGAGAGTGATCGCGGAGGTAGTGCCGATCAGCCCTGGAATCGTCGTGGTGATCGTCACGGCACCGGCCGCAGCGGGACGGAACGCCACCCCGCCGGTTGCAACGCTCGTCGGCGTGTTGGAGCTCAGCACGGGGATCAGCAGCGGAACAGTGGCCGCAGTCCCGGTACTCGTCACCAGCGGGCCGATGGCCACGGCGTCGGTCCCGACGGTGACGTTGAGCGGTGCCGGCGCCCCTGCTCTGACATTCTGCAGCTGGGTCAGGGAGGAGTAGGTCTGGTTGGCGACACCAGTCCGCACATAGAAGGCGACATCCGGCCCTCCCGCCGTCGGCGAAGTCGGCAGGCCGATCACATCGAAGCCTGCAGGTACTACGTCCGCGGTACCATTGCCGGTCGTGAAGCCGGAGGCGGTAGCCGTGATGGCCGCCGTCACAGTGTCGGGCTGTCCCTCGAGACCCTGCAGATAGAACCCGAAGGACTGAGTGCCGTTCGGGACGACGATGTCGATGAAGCTGGTTCCCGGCGTATTCGCATCCGGCGCGAGCAAGAGCGCTCCGTTGCTGCTTATCAGCCTTACCGTCACCCCGCCATGATTCGGCGCGCCGAGCGAGCCGCTTGCATTGACCTGGAGACCGCTGCCCACGGTTGTCCCATTCACGGTGATCCCAGGCTGGGCGATCGAGACCGGGGAGCCGGCAGCGTTGGTGACTTGCAGGAATCCGGTAATCGAGGCCCTGATCGTCGTGGTGCCGGAGAGCAGAGGCCGGATAGCGACCCCGCCCGAGGTGGTGTCAGTCGGAGTATTGGAACTTCCGATCGGAATCGTGGCTGACTGGCTCCCGGAGGCGGAAGGGCCGGCCTTGAGCAGATCCGCCACCGCAGCGCTCGTGCTCAGGAAGTTGACCGTCAGCGCGCCCGGAGCGCCAAAGCGCACGTTCTGCAGCTGAGTCAGGAACGAGGGGGTAGTCTGTGAATTCGGAATGCCGGTCCGGGCATAGATGTTCGAGATCGGTGAGAGCGTCGTGGTACTCGCCGGAACGCCGATCAGATCAATCGCGCCCTGCACCAGGCTCATGTCAGCGGTCCCGTTGGCGAAGCCGGCGGCACTGCCGGTGACCGTGACCGACGTGGTCCCCGTCAGTCCCTCCTTGCCCTGCACGTAGAACGAGAAGGACGTGGCACCCTGCGCCAGGGTCAACGTGATCGAGCCGGTCCCCGCGGTAGTGGCGTTCGGCGCCAGCAGCAGGTTCGGGTTAGGGCTGACCAGCGTGACCTGGAAGTTCGCGGTCGGAGCGGGAGCTGCGAGGGATCCGTTGCTATTGACCTGGAGCCCGCTGCCGACGGTCACGGCGTTGATGCTGATGGTCGGCTGAGCCACCGTCACCGCGGAGCCCGCCGCGGTGGTCACCTGCAGGAAGCCGGTCGCGACCGCCGAAATGGTGCTGGTACCCGCCGCCTGCGGCAGCAGCGCCACTCCGCCCGAGGTCGTGTCCGTCGGCGTGTTGGAGCCGAGGACAGGGACCTGTGCGGTAAGGGTGTCCTGTGTGTTCGGACCCTTGGCGACCAGCGTCGTGGCACCGTTGGGATCATTGTCCTGGAAGACCACCGTCACTGGACCGGGCGCCCCGGCCCTCACGTTCTGCAGCTGAGTCAGGAACTGGGGCGTGGTCGTCGAATTCGGGATGCCGGTCCGGGCGTACATGCTGGAGATCGGCGAGAGTGTCGTCGTATTCGCCGGTACGCCGATCAAATCAATCGCTCCCTCCATCAGGTTGAACGTGGTGGTACCGTCGGCAAAGCCTGTAGCGCTGGCAGTAATCGTTACGGGCCTGGTCCCGGTTTGACCCTCGAGCCCCTGCACGTAGTAGCTGAAGGCGGTCTGGCCGTTCGGGACGTTGACCGTGATGCTGCTGGTGCCCGGGGTCGTCGCGTTGGGCGAGAACAACAGCGCCGCATTGCCACTGGTCAGGGTAACGCCGACACCACCGTGGTTCGGCGCGCCCAGGCTGCCTGAGGCGGAGATCTGCAGGCCGCTCCCGACACTTCCGCTGTTGAGCGTGATACCGGGCTGCGCGATGGTGACCGGTGACGCCGCCGCGGAGGGGACCTGGAGGAAGCCCGGCGCTACCGCGGAGATCGTGCTGGTACCTGGACCCTGGGGCAGAATCGCGACACCGCCCGAGGTCGTATCCGTCGGCGTGTTGGTGCCTCCCACCGGAACCTGCGCGTTGAGCGTATCCTGGGTGACCGGACCCTTCAGCAGCAGGGTTGATGCGCCATTGGGATCTGCGTCCTGGAAGGTCACGATAAGGTTGCCCGGCGCTCCGGCGCGGACCGCCTGGAGCTGCGTCAGGAAGGAAGGCGTCGTCTGGTTATCCGGAATACCGGTCCGGGCATAGATCGCGGAGCTCGCCGACAACGTAGTGGTGCTTGACGGTACCCCGATCAGGTCGATCGCACCCTGCACCAGGTTGTAGTTGATGGTGCCGTTGATAAAGCCAGGCGCCTGCGCCGTAACCGTAATCGGCGTCGTCCCGGTCAGGCCTTCCTTGGCCTGGATGTAGTAGCTGAAGCTCTGCTGGAATACCGGGACGGTCACCGTTATGGAGGCCGATCCCGGCGTCGTGGCGTTGCGGGAGAGGAGCAGGTTGCTGTTCCCGCTGATCAGCGTCACCGTGGCACCGCCATGGTTCGAAGCGCCCAGCTGACCCGATACCGATATCTGGAGTCCGCTGCCTACCGTGGCCGCATTGAGCGTAATGCCGGGCTGCGGATTGACCGTGACGTTGATACTGTCGGGCTGGATGTTGCCCGCGGTCACCTTGAGCTGCGTGGTGCACGGCAAGCTGGCTGTGCCGCCGTAGACCAGCGCCATCGGCGCCGACACGATGCCGGTCGGAATCGTGATCGGCGTGGTGACCGCCTTGAGGCAGGTCGGATCGGTGATCACCGCGGCGACCGGAACGCCCGGCGCCGGGGCCGCGATGCCCTGATTGTTACTGGTGAAGTTGATGTCGACCTGAGCGCCGAAGCTCAAGTTGAGCGTGGCTGAGGTCTGCTGGAGATCGAGCGCCGCCGCAGTGGTCACGGTAGAAGTCGCGGTTACATACGCCGCGTTGGAGACCGTGACGGTTGAGGGACCGGGGAGGAGACCATTCAACAGTGCGTTCGCCGTCTGGCCTCCCGCCGGAATGGTCACGGTGGGTGTCGAGACTCCCACCAGGGTCGGCGCGCTCGAGGAAACTGCGAAGGTGACACCGCCCGCAGGCGCCGGGGCCGGAATCTGAATCGGCAGCGAGACACCGCTCTGACCGTAAGGAACATTCAGCGCGGTCGGGATGCTGATGTTCCGGTTCTGCACGTCAACCGGGAGGGAACCAGCGATGTACCCCGTCGCGGTGCCGGTGAGCGTCGCGATCCCGCTCGACACCCCCGTGATGGTGGCCGTTCCCGCCGACGCGCCCTGCGGGATATTCAGCGTACTGGGCGTGACGGTGAAGATACCGGTCTGCGAGCTGGCCAGTGCCACCGCAACACCACCCGGGCCCGCCGGACCAGACAAGCCAACGTCTATCGTCGCGGTAAGCCCGATCCCGACGCCGGGAACGCCGGCCTGCGAGATCAGAATCTGCGGCCCTGGGAAGAGAGTCGTCGCCTGGAAGACGACCGGCGTGAGACCCGATACCGTCGCGGTGACGGTCGGATTGGCCTGACCCAAGCCGAGAGTCCAGTTGACCGAGGCCTGGCCGTTTGTGTTGGTGGTCGAGGTCGTCGCCGAGAGGTTCCCATCGCTCGGTGCCCACGTGACGGTGACCCCCGAAACCGGATTGCCGAACTGATCGCTCACCAGTACCACCAGCGGGTTGGTGAGGGCCTTGTTCAGGCTGTCGGTCTGGTTGTCACCGGAGACCTTGGCAAGCGCGGCGGCAACGTCGGCGGTTCCGGTTGCCGTGAAGCTGACGGGAGTAATCCCGGCAACCGTTGCCGAGAGGGTGTTGGCTCCCGCGGTCTGGCCCAGCTTCCAGCTCCCGAGGGATGCCACGCCGGATCCGTTGGTCGTCGCGTTGGCTCCGGTGATACTCCCACCGCCCGCCGTGACCGCGAAAGCGACCGCCACACCGGATACCGGGACTCCGCCGGCATCGGTCACCAGGACCGAGGGATCGGTTCCCAGGACCGTGTTGACGACGGCGCTCTGATTGTTGCCTCCGGCGACCGCGACGGCGGTCGGTATCCCGGGACCACCGATTGTCGCCGTGCCGTTGAAGGTCAACGGCGAGCCGGTCAGGCCCGTTGCTCTCGCAGTCACCGAGAGGGCCCCGGCGGAATTCCCGGCCGTCACTACGGTCTGGGCTTGACCGGTCAGATCCGTGGTGATCGTGGTGGGCGCCACCGAGGTGCCGCCCGGCCCGCTCGCCACGCCAAACGTGACCGGGTAGCCGCCGCGATACGGAGCTCCACCGGCGTCCTGTACTTCCACGATGAGAGGGAGCGCGAAGACGGTTCCGATGAGACCCGATTGCGCGTCACCCGAAACCGCGACGATGCGGGCCGCGACCGGGACGTAGTGGAAGGTCGCCGTGTCGGAGACCGCCGGCAGCACCGGCGTCACCGCGGTGATCACGACGCTGTCGTCGCCGGTGGGCGGAGCAAGAATTACCGCCTGGCTCAGCCCGTTGTTGACCGGCGTCGGGACCTTGGTAGGATCACTCGAGATGAAGCCGACGGGGACACCGGGTAGCACGGCGTTGTTGGCGTAGACCGTTGCCGTCGCGACCGTGGTACCGCCGGCCGGAGTGTACGGATTGGAAATCGCGAGTACGACGCTGTCCACCCCGCTCGCGCCGGGGCCGACGTATTGCGGAGTAAAAGGCTGGGTCGTGGTCGGCGCCCCGGAGGTCGCCGTCACGATGCTGCGCACCTCGTAGTAGGTGACACCGCCGCCCCGAGCCTGGAGTACGAGATAAAAATCTTCCGGCGACTGGCGCAGATCTACCCGGATTTGTACCGAGAGCGAGGTCGCGTTCTGGTTGATTTCGTTGCCGGTGAGAAGCCGGCTGAACGCGACCGAGGAATCGCTGGTGTGGCGGAGCTCGACGAAGACTTCGGTAACTGGAATCGGAACTTGGCCACCGGCCCGGAGCAAGGCGGTGGCATCGATGAACCCGTTCACCTGACCGCCCGGACCGGTTGCGGTATCCTGACCACAGGTAGTCAGCACAAAGACCCCCAGGAGAACCTGGGAAATCCTCACAAGACTACCCCGACGGCTCGGCTTACCGAAGCTCGCCACGAATGGTCCTGACGACGGGAAACTATTGCCCAACAGGAAGTTACATGAACCTACCGGGCGGGAGTCAGCCTGTCAAACGCTTTGCGATTCAGCCTGGCTCGCCCGGTACCGGAAGACAGGGTAGGCAGGATGCGTTCCAGCAGGAGAGATCAGAGGACCGGCAGCCAGACCTTGGCCCGGCACCCGGCTCGGCCTCGCCTGTTCTCTAAATGAAGGGCGCCACCGTGGCCTTCGGCGATTTGCCGGCTCAGGACCAGGCCGATTCCGGAACCGCCAGGCTTCGTGGTATAGAAAGGGACGAAGAGGTTGCCGGTCTCGCTCAGGCCCGGGCCATCATCTTCCACGAACAGCTCCAGCCCCTGCCCGGCCTTTTTCCAGCTTACCGTGACTTCACCCGGGCCTCCGCCCATCGCTTCAATCGCGTTGCGAACCAGGTTGATCAGCAACTGATCCAACTGATCGGCGTCGGCCGCGATGCTCACTTCGGGCCCGCCGGCAATGCGGACTCGGGGATCCTGGACCAGGCCCACCACCCGCTGCACCCAGGGCTCGACCGCCACCTTCGCCAGGACCGGTTTGGGCAATCGGGCGAGTCGGGCGTAGGCGCCCATGAAGCGCGCCAACGCTTCCGCGCGTTGACCGATGATGTCGAGTCCGTGGCGAAGGTCGGCACCGTCGGACTCGGTAGGAGTGGATCGCCGATCGAGGGCCGAGCGCAGGCTCCCGGCGAGCGAGCGAATCGGCGCCAGGGAATTGTTGATCTCGTGGCTCAGGACGCGAACCAGGCGCTGCCATGCCTGCCTCTCTTCGACCTGGAGCGTGCGGCTCACATCCGCGAGCACGAGCAACTGGTGCGGTTTTCCTCCCTCCCGAAAGCTGGTGCGACGCAATTCCCAGCGGACGGCCGGCGTGCTGCCCCGCTCGATCACGCGAGGGCTCTCTCCCTCGAAGCTGCCAGCCAGTCCCAAGGTCTCCGCGTCGAGCCCGAGGGCGCGCTCGGCCGGCTGCCCGAGAAACCGTTCCCCGGCCCGATTCACCAGCCGCAGCCGTCCATTCTCATCAAAGCTCAGGACCGCGACGTCGATCTCCGCCATCACCGTGCGAAGCAGGGCGGTCGCTTCGAGTGCGCCGAGTCGCTGTTCGCGGAGCGTGTCGCGCAGCGCGTTGGCCTCGAGATAGACCAGCCCCAATGGATCATCCGGAGTAGCTCCACGAGCCCGCAGCGAGTAGTCCCCTTCCCGAAGAGCTGCGAGGAGATTCGAAACGGTCTGGAGCGGAAGGACGACGCGGTCGTACAGCGCGGTCGCGCCGATCAGCAGCCCGAGCGCCACCACCATGGTGACGGTCCATTGGACCTTCGAGGAGTAGTCTCCCACCCACACGAAGGCCAGAGCGAACACCGTGGCGGGCAGCGCCGCCATCAGTGCCAGCAGCAGGACTCGTTTTGGGTGGGATGTGGAGCGCATTGGCGGGAATATGTGTGAGTGAGACGTCAGACGTCAGCCGTTAGCCATCAGCTATTAGCCGTCAGCCGTCAGCCGTCAGCGTCAGCCGGGCACCTCATCCCGAGCGCAGCGAGGGATCTAGCCTCCTGATTCAGACGCCAAGGCAAGTTGGCAAGATCGCTGACGGCTGATGGCTGACGGCTGACGGCTGACGGCTCATACTGACGGCTGACGGCTGATGGCCTACGGCTGTTACTACATCCCGAACCGCTCGAGCCGCCGATACAGCGCGCTTCGACTCAGCCCCAACGCCTTCGCCGCATCCGACACACTGCCGCCGGAGCGAGCCAGCGCCTTCTGCACCAGCAATCGCTCGACATCTTCGAGCGTCATCGCCTCCAACTGGGCGGCGCCGTCGGAAGGTGGCATGAGGCTCAGGTCGGCGGGATCGATTTCGGCCTGATCGGTAAGAAGGACCGCCCTTTCAATAGTATGGTCGAGCTCGCGGACGTTGCCGGGCCAGATGTAACTCAGCAGGGCCTGCATCGCCGCCGGGCTGAACCCGGTGATCGGCTTCCGATAGCGCGTCGCGTGACGGCGGAGGAAGGTGCTCGCGAGAAGGGGGATGTCTTCCCGCCGATCGCGGAGCGGAGGAAGGCGGATCTCGATGGTGTTGAGGCGGTAGAGCAGATCTTCCCGGAAACGCCCGGCGGCAACTTCTGCCCGGAGATCGGCGTTGGTCGCCGAGAGGACTCGAACGTCGACCTTGCGGGTCTTGGAGGAGCCGACCCGTTCCAATTCCCCGATTTGCAGGACGCGCAGCAGCTTGGCCTGCTGGCCGAGAGTGATGTTGGCGATCTCGTCCAGGAGCAGCGTCCCACCATCGGCCAGCTCGAAGCGTCCGATGCGGTCGGCCTTGGCATCGGTGAAAGCGCCTTTCAGATGACCGAAGAGCTCGCTCTCGAAAACACCCTCGGAGAGGCCGCCCACATTCACGGTGATCATCGGTCTCAGGGCCCGCGCCGAGGCGGCGTGCAGCCAACGCGCCGCGACCTCCTTGCCCGTGCCGTGCTCGCCCAGGATGACGGCGTTCGCTTCCGACGGCCCCACCCGCTCCATCAACCGCATCACCGCGCGCATCGCGGGCGACTCGGCGACCATATCGGGTACGCCTTCGCGGCGGAGGCTCTGGTTCTCGCTCTCCAGCCGGAGGCTCTTGCGCAACGCCTTGCCCAGCTCGACCTGAGTCTTGAGCGTCGCAACCAGCCGGGCATTGTCCCATGGCTTCTCGACATAATCTCGGGCGCCGCCCCGCATCGCCTCGACCGCGCCCTCGACACTGCTGTAGGCGGTCATCACCACGACGGGGAGTGTCGCGTCGAGCAACCGGATCCGGCTGAGGAGATCGAATCCTTCACGGCCTGAAGTGGTATCCCGTGTGTAGTTGAGGTCCATCAGGACGACGTCGTAGTCCTTCCGCTCGATCGCTGACAGCACGCCTCCTGGCGAGCTGACCGTATCGACGGCAAATCCTTCGGCCTTCAGCAGGAAGCGCAGGGCCTGGAGGATGTCGGGTTGGTCGTCGGCGATGAGGATTGAAGACATTGGTAGGGACAGAAGCTATTAGCGGTTAGCTGTTAGCTGTAGCTCGCATTTGTTCGGTGCGCGTCGCCTGCAAAATGGTGTTGACCATTGCCGGAAGATAGCTACCCTGAGATCGCTCTCTCATGGGACAACTCCGTACGTGCAGGAATGCGAGCGCCTTAATGTGTGGAGGAAGGCGGTAGATCTGGCCGTGGACGTGTACCAGGTCACTCTGCACTTTCCAAAATCCGAACTCTACGGTCTGACCAGCCAGCTTCGGAGATCGTCCGTCTCAATCGCCAGTAACCTCGCTGAGGGATCAGGACGAGGTTCGGATGGTGAACTCGCACGCTTTCTCGCGATTGCCAAGGGGTCGGCGACTGAGCTGCACACTCAGTTGTTAATCGCTTCGCGAGTGGGCCTGCTGCCAAGCGCCAGATATCAGGACCTTAGTCGGAGACTCCAAGAAGTACGCAAGATGCTTAACGGTTTTCTATCTCGCCTCCGCAGACCTGCCCCTCCAGCACCCAAACCCTGATTGTTTCACTGCTAACAGCTAATAGCTAAGAGCTACTTTGCACCCGCCGCACTCGCCACCCTCTCATCCCCAACCATCCAACCGTCCTTAAGCTCCACAATCCGGCTGCCGTACTGGGCGTTCTCCAGAGAGTGAGTGACCTGCACAATGGTCGTCCCGGCCGCGTTGAGCTTGCAGAACAGCTCCATGATCTCCCGGCCTTGGGCGGAATGGAGGTTACCGGTCGGCTCGTCGGCGAGCAACAACGATGGCTTGGCGATGATCGCTCGGGCCACCGCGATTAGTTGTTGCTGGCCGCCGGAGAGCTGGCGGGGATAGAGGTCCTTTTTCCCGACGATGTGAAATCGATCCAGCGCATCGGCCACCAGCGCCGCACGCTCCGAGCTCCGCAGGTCCCGATATGACAGCGGCATATCGAGATTCTCTGCCACCGTGAGATCGTCGAGCAAATGATACTGTTGGAAGACAAATCCCACCGACTGCTTGGCCAGCTCCGCCCGTTGCTTCGGCTTGAGAGGTTGGACCTGCTGCCCCTTGAACTCGTATTGCCCCCGGTACTCGCCGTCCAGCATGCCGAGAATCGCGAGCAGGGTGGACTTCCCCGCTCCCGATGGCCCCATGATGGTGACGAACTCACCAGGCTGGATCGTCAGATTGATCCGGCGCAGGACGTAGGTCGGCGACGGCTTGGTGTCGAAGGACTTCTCGACGTCGGTGAGTCGAATCACGGGATTTCCAAAGGTTCGAGTTTGTTACCGAGTACCGAGTACCTAGTACCTGGTACCTAGTACAGAGAGTTGTCATTCCGGGTGAAACGAGGAATCTCGTTGCCCTGGAGTTGGTGAAGCTCAGGCATCGGGATTCCTCTCTCGCTACGCTCGGTCGGAATGACCGTTCTTGAGTCACGGCTACTAGGTACTAGGTACTCGGTACTGATTTTACTCACTCTTAAGCGCCACCACCGGATCCACCCGCGCCGCCCGCCGGGCCGGTATCCACGTTGCGAGGACCGCCGCCGAGATCAGGAGCGCTGCGGTTCCGGCATAGGTAAGGGCGTCGCTGGTCGTGACCTCGAACAGCATCGAGCCAATGGCTTTCGAGGCGGCGAATGCTATCGGCAAACCGATCGCGGCGCCGATCAGAGCAAGCCGGAGACCTTCGCGAATCACCAGTCGCACGACATCTCCCTGCTTGGCGCCGAGGGCGATGCGAATCCCCAGCTCCCTGGTGCGCTGGCTGACCGCATATGAGGTCAATCCGTACACCCCGATCACCGAGAGCGCGACGGCCAGCCCGGCGAAGAGGGAGATCAGCATCATGTTGAACCGGCGAGCGGCAGTGGATTGCCCGATCGCCTGATCCAAACTGAAGAGTTCCGCCACCGGCTGCTGCGGATCGGCTCGGCGCACCGCTTCCCGGACCGTGCCCGCCAGGAGCAGCGGGTTCCGATCGGCTCGGATGGCGATCCACATCTGCTCGCCCCAATCGGGCGCCTGCGCCAGTGGAAGATACAGTTCGGGGCCGGTCTCTTCATCGAGACCGGCATAATGAACGTCACCGATCACGCCGACCACCGTCGCTTCCCTTGCCGTTTCCTGCCGCATCCCGATCGGAATCTGCTTCCCTACCGGATCCTCATCCGGCCAGAGCCGCTTGGCCAGCCGGGTGTTGATCACCACGACTGGAGTAGCCCCCTCCCGGTCGGTCGCTTCGAAGGGGCGTCCCTTGAGGATCGGGACTCGCAGGGTGTTGAAATAGTCGGAGCCCACGAGGCGCATCGCGATCGGGAGAATCGGATCGGGATCGTTGGGCCGGATCCGCTGCGGATTGATGGCGAGCATCATCATCGACCCGGTGAGCGGCATGGTGCGGGAGATGGTGACGCCGTCCACCCCGGGACGAGCGGCGAGATCGTCGCTCAGAGTGCGAAAGAAGGTCTCTCGCGATGCGCGATCGGGGTAGCGGGAGGGAGTGAGCCGGACCCTCGCCGCGAGCACGTCGTGAGTGTCGTAACCCGGATCCACTTCCATCAATCGCGTGAAGCTGCGTACCAGGAGGCCGGCCGACACCAGGAGCACCAGAGCCACCGCCAGCTCGGCGGCCACCATGACTCGCTGGGTTCGTTGCCGTCTACGCCCACCGCCCAGGCCGGCGGAGTCTTCGCGCAGAGCCTCTTCAATGGCCGGATGGAAGGCACGAAAAGCGGGCACCAGCCCGAATCCAACGCCGGTCGCGAGTGATACCAGGAAAGTGAAAGCCAAAACCGAACGATCAATCGTGACGTCCTGGACCCTGGGGAGCGAATCGGGCCAGGTCGCGAGCAGCAGGTCGAGACCCCAGTAACTCATCAGGACGCCCATCACTCCAGCCGCGAGGGCGAGCAGAATGCTCTCGGTGAGAATCTGCCGCACGATGCGGCCGCGATCCGCCCCCAGCGCCTGCCGAATCACGATCTCCCGGCGCCGGGAATTGGCCCGGGCCACGAGCAAGTTCGCCGCGTTGGCGCATGCGATGAGCAGCACCATGGCCACGGTGCCAAACAGCACATACAGCGTCGGTCGGATGTCACCAACGACTTCATCCGTCAGCGGCACCGCATCAAAGGCGATTTCAAGCCCCGCGCCGTCTCGTGCCCGTGCTACGGTAGGACCGGGTCGCGGCCCGGCGCCACCTGCCGGTGCTGCGCCCCGAGCGGTGATCCGCATCTCGCGCCGTTGAGGCTGAGATTGATTGGCCGTCTCTTGCTGTGCCTGGAGCCGCTGGGCCAGAGTTGCGAGATCGGCCTGAACCCTCTCCTTCGTGACTCCCGGCTGAAGCCGTGCCACGGTGTTGAAGAGGTGAAGGTTCCGGTCGGTCCGCGCCTCGGGGCTGGCGGCGAAGGCTCCGCCGAGCGGGGCCCAGAGGTCAATGTTCTCGCTCGGGAACCGGAAACTGGCCGGCATGACGCCGATCACGGTAAACGGGGTGCCATCGAGCTGGATGCTGCGCCCCAGCACCGTTGGGTCGCGGCCGAACACCGAGGCCCAAAGGCGATGGCTGATCACTATGTATGGAGCCTGCTCGTCAGCCGGACCAAACGTGCGGCCCAGCTCCGGTGTTGTGCCCAGGACTGGGAATAGCTCGGACGACGCGTAGGTTCCCTCGATTTCGCGAGGATCCCCGGAGCCGGTGAAATTGAATTCGTGGGTGTCGTAGCCGGCGACTCCCCCGAAGACCTGCTGCATGGCGCGAAGCTGTTCGATGTCGGGATAGGACATCGAAAACCGGCCTTCCTGGAATCCGGCCGAGTAGACCTGAACCAGCCTCTCCGGCTGGGAATACGGCAGCGGGCGCAGCAGCACCGCATTGACCACGCTGAAGATGGCGGTGTTGGCACCAATCCCCAGCGCGAGCGTCAGGATGGCGACAGCCGCGAACCCCGGATTGTTGCGAAGCCCGCGAACAGCGTACTTGAGGTCGGTCAAGAGCGTCATTGGAGGTCCAGTTAAAGTGATGTGGACTGAGGACTGCCTATCTCACTCCGCACGAAGCGCAGTCATCGGATCCACCCTCGCAGCTCGCCGGGCAGGGAGATAGCAGGCAAGAATAGCCGCGCTACTCAGAACCACTGTCACGGTCACGTAGGTCCCCGGATCGGTCTGCGCGACGCCGAACAGGAACCCCTGCAGCACCCTGGCCAACGCCAGCGCGGCGAGCAGGCCCACCGCGAGTCCGATGATCACGGGCCGCATGCCCTGCCCCACCACCAGTCGCAGTACATCCGACGCGCTGGCGCCGAGCGCCATGCGGATCCCCAGCTCCGCGGTCCGCTGCGCGACGATGAACGAGAGCACACCGTAGATCCCGATCGCAGCGAGGATCAGGGCCAGCCCGGCGAAGACGCTCAACAACGCGGTAGTGAACCTCGGTCCTGCGATTGAGCGCGACACGACATCGTCGAGCGAGCGGATATCCGACACGGCGAGCCCCCGGTCGAGATCGGCCAGGACCCGGCGTACTGGACCGGTCAGGGATTCCGGAGCCCCGCGCACTCGCAGGGTGAGTGTCATGGAACGAACGGGCACGACGGAGTCGGGTGCTGTGGCAAAGAACTGGGCGTGGGGAAGATACATCTCGGGTCGAGGCGTTTCAGTCAGTCCTCGGTGATGCACGTTGCCCACGACACCAATGACCGTACGCCAAAGGGAATCCGCGGACGAGTTCAGGTGCATGCGTTGCCCGACCGGATCGCGACCCTGCCAGTAGAGCTGGGCCATGGCTTCGTTCACCATGATGACAGGTGGTGCACCCAACCCGTCAGCGTCGGTGAGCGACCGTCCCTTCTTGAGGGGAATACCCATGGCCTCGAAGTAGTCTGGCCGCACGACCTGCCAGTCCGCCGGCGTCCCGCGAGTGGGATCCGGCGGAGTGTAGCCTTCGACGGTGATTCCCCAATCGCCGCGAATTGATGCGAGCGGCAGGCCCGCGACCGCCCCGGCTGTTTCCACTCCCGGTAGCGCCCGAAGCCGATCAAACAGTCGAGCGTAGAGCGCCGCGACAGTCGTTCGGCTGGGATAGGTCGCGTCGGGAAGGGAGAGCCGCATGGTCAGGACGCCATGAGGTTCGAATCCGGGGTCCAGACTGGACAGCTTGAGGAAGCTGCGCATCACGAGTCCGGCGCCGGTCACCAGAATCACCGCGATCATGACCTCGACGCCCACCAGGACCCGGCGGAAGCGCCGCCCGCCACGACCGGTGGTGACGTTGCGGGTGTTCTCCCGCAGCTCCGGATGGATATCCCGGAGCATCTGCCACGCCGGTACCATGCCAAAGACGATACCGGTAATAAGCGATAGAACGAGCGTCGACCCGAGGACGGGCAGATCAATGCTGATCGCGTCCGCCCGAGGGAGGCTCGAAGGATTGATCGCCGGCAGCACCTCCACACCCCACCAAGCGAAGAGAACCCCCAGCGCTCCTCCAAACATCGCAAGGAGAACACTCTCGGTCAGCAGCTGACGAACCAGGCGCCGCCGCCCGGCACCGAGAGCGGTGCGGATCGCAATCTCACGCTGGCGGGATTCCCCTCGTGCGAGAAGCAGGTTCGCAACATTGCCGCAGGCGATGAGGAGCACCAGCGCCACCGCGCCGAGCAGCAGGAGTAGCGCCGGGCGGATCTTGCCGAGGATCTGGTCCGGGATCGAAACCATGGTGACACCGAAATCGGCTCCGTAGTTCCCCGTGTGATCCGCCTTCATCCGGGCCACAAAGATGTCCAGCAATCTCTGGCCTTGATTCAGGTCGACACCCGATTGCAGCCGGCCGACGGCGTAGAGCCCGTGGCTCCCCCGGTCGTTCTCGTCAGGCACACCCAGCTGAAGCGGGGTCCAAAGCTGAGTTCTCTCATCAACCGAGTAGTCGAGTGGGAGACGGAAATCCTGGGGCATCACTCCGACCACCGTGTACGGCACGGCATTGAGCTGGATCGCTCGGCCGATAATCGTCGGGTCGGCGTTGAACCGCCGGCGCCAGACACCCTCCCCGAGGATTACGACACGCGGTCCGTTGGGTTGATCCTCTTCCGCCGTGAAGGTCCGGCCTAGAATGGGTGACACCTGCAGAACGCTGAAGAGGTTGGCCCCGACGAGGCCGCCCCGGACCCGCTCGGGATCTCCGTTGTCGGTGAGGGTGAACGACCCGTCATCGAATGGAGCGACACCGGAGAAGACCTGAGTCTGCTGAGAGTAGTCCACGATCTCGGGCCCGGAGAGCCAGGTCTGATCCCAACCCTTCCAGTGGCTCCATAGTATGACGGCGCGATCCGGCTCCTTGTACGGGAGCGGCTTGAGCAGAATGCCACGCAGCACACTGAAGATTGCGGTGTTGGCGCCGATCCCAAGCGCCAACGTGAGTACCGCAACGAGGGTGAAGCCCCGGTTGCGGAACAGGGTGCGAGCAGCAAAGCGTAGATCCTGCAGCAAGGTGTCCATGCTCCACCCGAAGTTCAGAGTTCCGCACTAGGCACTAGGTACTCGGTACTCGGTACTACTCCGCCCGCAGCGCGATCATCGGATCCACCCTGGTGGCCCTTCGGGCGGGGAGATAGCACGCAATCGCAGCGATGGCCGTGAGCAGGAGTGAAACCGCCGCGAAGGTCACCGGGTCGGTCGGGGTGATTCCGTAGAGGAGTTTTCCCAGTGCTCGCCCGGCGAGCGCTGCACCCAGCCCTCCCAGCACCACACCGAGCAAAGTGAGCCGCAGGCCATTCCCCAGGACCATGCGAAGCACGTCACCGCCTCGGGCGCCCAGGGCCATCCGCACCCCAATCTCCCTGGTGCGCTGCCCGACTATATAGGAGAGGACCCCGTAGATCCCGACCGACGCGAGGATCACCGCCAAAGCGGCGAATCCAGCGAGCAGCGTCATGGGATAGCGACGGTCCGACATCGATTGATTGAGTCGGGTATTCATCGTCGCGACATCGGTAAGCGGCACTCCGCGGTCGACCTCCCGCACGGCGGCCCGTACCTGTGCCGCCAATCCATCCGCTCCACTTGGGTGCCGAATGACGAGGGCCAGCGACCGGGATGGCTCCTGGGAAAGTGGATAGTAGATCATGGGGCGGATGTCGTCATCCAGCGTGTTGGGATGCAGATCTCCGACGACGCCGATGATTTCCACCACATCGTCCGGCTTCCACATGTCGATCTTGAGTCGCTGGCCGATGGCGTCCTTACCGGGCCAGAATTGCCGTGCCATGGTTTGATTGATCAGCACGACCGGGGGCGTCTTCGGCCGGTCGGTGGCATTGGAGCTGCGACCGCGCTCGAGTGGAATGCGCATGGTCGTGAAGTAGCCGGGATCGGCGTAACGAATGTCGGCTACTGATTCCTGACCCTTGGGCGGCTCGGGCCGATCCATGAGATGGATGCTCGTGGAAGAATTCGCCGGGGTGAGCGGCAGAAAATTCACCGCGCCTACATCCTCGACACCTTGCAGCCGGCTCACCCGGTCGCGGAGCTGGTCGTAGAAAAGGCTCTGTCGTGCTGCGTCAGGATATGTAGCTTCGGGAAGGTCCACGGAGACGGTGAGAACATTCTCCGGATCGAAGCCAGGGTCGATGGAAGCGAGCTGTTGCAAGGAGCGAATCAGCAGGCCCGCTCCGGTCAGGAGAATCAGCGCCAGAGCCATCTGGGTCACGACGAGCGCGCCGCGGAAGCGGGTAGCGGACACGGTAGCGGTGCTGCGCGGGCTCTCGCCTTTGAGTCCGGCGGTGAGGTCCGTACGGCCTTCGCCGAGCGCGGCTGGGAGGCCAAAGAGGATGCCCACCAGCAGCGAGATCCCGGCTGTGACCGCGAAGACTCGCGGGTCAACCGCGATCTCGTTCAACCGCGGGATGCTCGCCGGCCCTGCCTTCACCAGGAGATCCACCGCCCAAACTGCCAGCAGCAATCCCGCCGCACCACCCAGCGTGGCGAGCAACACACTCTCGAGCAGAGCCTGCCGGACCAGCCGCCACCTCGAAGCTCCCAGCGCGGTTCGAATCGCCACCTCGCGTTGGCGCCCCGTGGCTCGACTCAGCATCAGGTTGCCCACATTGGCGCAGGCGATAAGCAGCACCATCGAGACGGCGCCGAGTAGAAGCAGTAGCGCTCGGCGGGAGGAACCCACGAGCTGGTCCTTCATCTGGACCACATTGGTGCTCCACCCGGTGTCGAAGTCGGGATATTCCTTCTCCAGCGAGGCCGCGATCGAGCTCATCTCGACCTGAGCGCGCTCTCGGCTCACTCCAGGCAACAGCCGACCCACCACCAGCGCGTAGCGCCCACCGCGGACTCGGTCGCTCGGATCGATCCGGAACGGTTCCCAGTACTGCTCGTGCCCCCATGGCATCGGCCTCAGCTCAGGCTTCGCGACACCCAGGACGAGTGTACTCCCGCCCGCGACCTGAACCGAACGCCCCACGATGCCGGGATCCGCCCCGAACCGGCGGCGCCAAAGGCCATCACTCAGCACGATTACCGACGGACCACCGGGCAATCCCTCGGCCTGCGTGAATCCTCGGCCGAGCGCCATCGGCACGCCGATGACATCGAAGAAGTTCGCGCTGACGGCCCTGCCCTGAATAATCTCGGGCGACTCTCCGGTGAAGGTGAGCTGCGACCAGACCAGAATGGCGAGGCCCGAGAAACTCTTGGCCCGATCGTTCCAATCGAGGTAGTTCTGCGGATTAACGACGTTGGTCTCCTGGCGGCGCGGAATATTGCGCTCCCACACCAGGACCAGGCGATCGGGATCAGGATATGGCAGCGGCCGCAGTAGCACCGCGTTGACCACGCTGAAGATCGCGCTGTTGGCGCCGATCCCGAGCGCCAGGGTGATCACCGCGGCGATCACGAATCCCGGCGAGCGACGCAGCGATCGAGCGGCGTGCTTCATGTCCGTCAAGAACATTGCGGTCCTCGTTGGCTGAAAGTGTCCTCAGTCCTTTTCACTCTTCACTCGGCGCGCAGCGCCACCATCGGATCAACCTTCGTCGCCCGGCGCGCGGGGAGATAGCTGGCCAGTACCGCGATCACGATCAGCACCAACGGCACCGAGACCAGCAGCCGGGTATCGCCCGGATTCATCCCGAAGAAGAGGCTCCGGAGCGCGCGAGTGAGCGCGGCCGCCGCCACCGTTCCCATCACGATTCCGATACCGGCAACCCGGAAGCCGTCACCAACCACCATTCCGCGAACCGCGTGCAGCGGCGCTCCCAGCGCTATCCGGATGCCCATCTCCCGAGTCCGTCGGGAGACCGAGTAGGAGATGAGGCCGTAGAGGCCGACCATGGCGAGACCCAGCGCCAACATCCCGAACACCCCGGCGAGCGCCGCGGCGAATCGGGGGCCCAGCAGTGCCCTTCCCTCGATCAGCTGCTGCATGGTCTTGGTGTCGAAGGCCGGCATCTCCGGATCGGCGCGATGAATCGCTTCCCGGATCAAAGGGAGGAGTGCCAGCGGATCCACTGCACTCCGAACGACGAGAGTCGCGTTCCCGGTGTAGTTCTGGCTCAGAGGCAGGTAGAGATAAGGAAGCTGACGCTCCTCGAGTCCCCGGTACTTGCCGTCGGCGGCGACACCGATGATCTCGATTGGTGGGCCACTCACCGCGTTGAGCCGGATCGTCTTTCCAATCGCCGAGGCGCCGGGCCAGTAGCGCTGGGCCAGCGCCTGATTGACGATCGCGACGCGAGACGCAGTGGAATCGTCCTGCAGGCTGAAGTCACGACCGTCGAGAAGCCGAGTCCCCATCAGGGCGAGATAGCCAGGCTCGACCACGCTCCAATAGGTCGGATCGCCGCCTCGCGTCTTCTGATCGGTCTCTCGTCCGGCGACAAAGAGGCCGCCTCCGCTGGCGCTGAACTCGAGTGGCACGTACTCCGCGAGCGTCGCGCCCCGCACCCCGGGAGTCCGGCGAACCTCTTCCAGCATCCGGCGATAGAAACTCTCGCCCTGACGCTGATCGTATCCCAGTAGTGCGGGCGAGACCGAAACCAGAAGCCCGTTCCTGGTATCGAACCCTGGATCGAGCCGCTTCATCTGCCCCAGCGTCTCGAGCATGAGACCGGTTCCGATCAGCAGGACGCAGGAGAGTGCGACCTGGGTGATCACCAGCCCGCCGCGCAGCAGAGATCGGTTCGACCCGTGGCGCCCGGCTGGTTCATTCTTGAGCGCGCCGACGACCTCGGGGCGAGCCGCTTGCAATGCCGGTACCAGTCCGAAAACCAGGCTGGTCAGGAGTGAAATGGCCAACGTGAACCAGAGGACCCGACGGTCGGGGCTGAAGTCCACCTGGAAGGGGATGTCGCTCGGCGCGTGGAAGCCGTTGCCGAGCGCGGACGTCGCCCAGATGGCGAGACCCATACCCAGTGCGCCGCCCAGGAGGCCGAGGATGGTGCTCTCGATCAGCAACTGTCGGAGCAATTGCAGACGTCCCGCGCCCAGTGCGAGCCGGAGCGCGATTTCCTTCCGGCGCGATGCGGCACGAGCAAGAAGCAGATTGGCCACGTTGGCGCAGGCAATCAGCAGGACCAGTCCCACCACGACGAGAAAGGCGCGCGCAGCCAGGGCCGAGCCTCCAGCGGCATCCGGCTCAGGCCGGGCCTTGAGCTCCGGCATGGCAACGGCATCGAACCCGGCATTGGTAACTGGGTAATCGCGTTCGAGCCGGCGACCGATCGCGGCGACCGCCGAGCTGCCTTGGTCGTAGGTGACACCGGGACGTAAGCGTCCCATGAGGCGGAATGAGTTGGTCCCACGAGCCAGCAATGAACCGGGCACCCCGCGTGAAACCACGTCGAAGGTCGACACCGGCAGCCAGACGTCCGGGCCGAAGAGGGCGTGGTACACACCGCGGAACCCTCGGGGTGCCACGCCGACGATCGTGAAGGCCTGCCCGTTCAGCCGGACTGTCTGGCCGAGTACCGAGGTTCCATTAGGCGCGAGGCGGCGCTTGAACCGGTCGCTCACCACTGCGACAGGTGCAGCACTCGAATTCGGTCCGTCCTCGGGGAGAAAGCCTCGCCCCTCGACCGGAACGACTCCCAGCACTCCGAAGTAGTTCGGGCTCACCAGCTCGGCCCAGATCCGATCGCTCCGGTCCTGGCTGTTGAGGCTGACCGGCGCGGGGTAGTATGCCGCCACGTCCTCGAACGCCGACGCGTCGCGCCGGAAGTCCTCATAGTCGGCGTAGGAGTAGTCGAAGAAGCCACCTTGAGCCCGGTTCTTGGCGACGATCACCATCAGCCGGTCCGGCTCCTTGCCCGGAACAGGACGCCAGAGAAGCCCGTTCGCGATGCTGAAGACGGCCGTATTTGCTCCGATTCCCAGGGCCAGCGTAACGACGACCGCGGCGGTGAAACCGGGGGTCCGTCGCAGGGAGCGGAAAGCGAATTTGATGTCGTTAGCGAGCGTCATGCGGGCGACCAGTTCAAGCTTTATTAACGGTTAGTTCTCAGCACTCGGACACCCATACGCGGTACTCGGTACGCGGTACTTTCTCATTCACTCCTGAGCGATACCGCCGGATCCACCCGCGCTGCCCGGGCCGCCGGGAGATAGCTCGCGATCAGCGCGACTACCGCCAGGAGCACCGCAACGCCGAAGAACGTGCCCGGATCGGTCGGACTCACTCCGTAAAGCAGGGCTCTGAGTAGTCGAGTGATGGCGAATGCGCCGATCAGCCCCAGGATCAGCCCTCCCGCCACCAGCGCACCTCCCTGAGTGAGGATGAGGCTTCTCACCCGTGATCGATCGGCGCCGAGGGCCATTCGAATTCCGATTTCCCGGGTTCGTTGCGTCACCGTGTAGGTGAGGACGCCGTGCACACCGACTACGGCCAGCAACAGTGCAACGGCGGCGAATGCGCCAAGGACGATCATGGTGAAGCGGCGCTGCCCAATCGAATTGGAGAGCGTACGACTGAGTGGCTCTACCCCGAAGAGGGGCAGTGAGGGATCGAGGTCGGCCACAACCCGGCGAATAGCCGGGGCGAGTGCCGCAGGATCGCCGGCCGTTGTCCGCACGAGCAGACTCCCTCCACTCGTCGGCGCCTGCGCTCGGGGGAGATAGACGCTGGGTGGTGAGTCTTCGGCCAGTCCGTGGAAGCGTTCGTTCCCCACGACACCGATGACCGTTCGCCTCGCCCCCCAGAGAGAGATCTGCTGGCCCAGAGGCGGCAGCGCTCCAAAGAAGCGGCGCCGGGCCGATTCGTTGATCACCACGACCGGCGTGCCTTCGGCATCGTCCGTCTCGACGATGATCCGACCCGCCAGTAGTGGAACCCGCAACGTCTTGAAGTATTCGGTATCTACCTGTCGGATGGTCGGCTCGGGCCACTCGTGGGCTTCGGCCTCTCGTCCCACCACGCTTATGGAGGTGGTGAACCCCGCATCGAGCGGATGATTGCCCGCTATCGTCACGGCTTCGACACCCGGCAATGCCGCGACTCGACGCTGCAGCTCGTTGTTGAACCCGTGCGTCGCGGGCCAGCGGGGCCACTTGGAGTAATCCGTGGGATACCGGCTGGTCGGCAGCTGGAACTCCGCCTTGAGGACTCCCGCGGAGCTGAACCCCGGATCAACCTCACGCAGGCGCCAGAGGCTGCGAATCAGAACGCCAGCTCCTGCCATCAGCATGACCGCCAATGCCAGCTCCGTGATTACCAGTCCGGACCGGAACCGGCGATGCCGACGTCCAGCTGAAGCACTCCGGCTTGCTTCACCCTGGAGCGCCGACTGCAGGTTGACCCGAGTGGCTTGAACAGTGGGGAACAGACTGAAGCACACGGCGATGAAGACCGTTACCCCCAGGGTGACTGCAAGAACCCTCCCGTCGATGCCGACCGTGCCGACTCGCGGGATATCTCCCGGTGCGAGCGCAAGCAGGAGATCGAGTCCCTCCCGCGCCAGGAGCAGACCGAGCAGTGCTCCACACCCGGTGAGGAGGAGGCTTTCAACCAGGAACTGCCGAACGAGATGACGGGTCGTGGCGCCCAGCGCGGTCCGTACCGTGACCTCACGGAGTCGTTCCGCCCCTCGGGCCAGCAGCAGGCTGGCCACGTTGGCGCAGGCGACGAGGAGCACGAGAGCGACGGCGCCCATGAGGACGAACAGGGCGGGCCGAACCGGGCCGAATACCACCTGGCCCAGCGGCTCGATGAAAACTCCGCGCGCGTCGTTCTCCGGATATTTCTTCTCGAGGTCGGCCGCGATTTCTGCTACCTCTTGTTGCGCGGCTCCGATGCCCTTCGTTCCCGCAAGGCGGCCCACGACAAAAATGGGATGCGTGTCGCGGGGATAACTCTGGGGGTCCGGGCGCAGCGGCATCCACAGGTCAACCCGCACCTGTCCCCCGCGGGCCGCGAATCCCTTCCCGTAGTCTGCCGCGCTAAGAACCTGGAGAGTGCCGAAGTCGGCAGTGGAAGGAACCACACCGATGATGGTCTGCTCGACGTCATCGATCCGGATAGACCGGCCAACGACCCCCGGATCCCGGGAATACAGCTGCTGCCACAGCGTCTCGCCAATCAACACCACCTGGGGTCCGCCGGGACGATCGTCCTCGGCGCTGAACGCCCGGCCGATGATCGGAGTGATCCCGGTGAGGGCGAGGTATTCATGGCTCACCGCCAGCGCGGCAAGACGCGAGGGCTCCGCACTCTCCGGGGTGAGGCTCACCTCCTGCGCGGCGAAAGCCGCCAGCGCGCTGAACCGCCTGCTCTGCTGCTGGAAATCCTGGAAGTCAGGGACCGAGGCCGGTTCTCTGGTCGTTCCGCTCTTGCGATCGGTTTCCCACACCATCGCCAGTCGATCGATGTGGGGAAACGGTGCGGGACGGAGCAGGACTCCGTCTATGACGCTGAAAATCGCGGTGTTGGCACCGATCCCGAGTGCCAGGGTTGTCACCGCTGCGAGTGTGAAACCGGGCGAGCGGCGCAGTGAACGGAGCGCGACCCGGATGTCGTTGGCGAGTGTCATACGGGACCACCGGTTCGGCTGTCGTTGGCCACTACCTAGTACTCGGTACTCGGTACTCGGTACTCTCTCACTCCGCGCGCAGTGCGATGATCGGATCCACCTTCGTCGCCCGCCTGGCGGGAATCCAGATCGCCAGCAGCGAGACACCGAGGAGAACCAGCGCGATGACGATGAAGGTGACCGGATCGGTACTGCTCACATTGAAGAGCATGCTGCGGAGCAGTCTCGTCGCGGCGAGTGCCGCGATCAGACCCACCCCAACGCCGATCATCACCAGGCGCATCCCCTGCCGGAGCACCAGCCCGAGCAGGTCCCTGGTCGCGGCCCCCAGCGCGAGCCGCACGCCGAGCTCGCGGGAGCGCTGCGTCACGTTGTACGACATGACGCCGTAGAGACCGATCGAGGCGAGGCCCACCGCGAGGAGCGAGAACAACCCGAGCAGCAGCATCGAGAAGCGCCGGGGGCCGGTGGACTGCTCGACCAGAGCCTCCATCGTCGAAACTTGCGAGAAGGGCAGATCGGGATCGATCGCGCGAACCGCCGCCTTCACCGTCGGCAAAAGGCTGTTAGGATCGCCGGGAGTCCGGATGATGAAGCTCATCGAGTTGACCGCTACCTGCTCGAGCGGGAAGTACATCTGAACCCGACGCTGGGCGTCCAAACCCTCGTGACTGGTATGGCCGACCACACCCACCACCGTCAGCCAATCGATCGTCGAGTCGGTGAGCTGATTGAACGTGATCCGCTTTCCGATCGGATCCTCCTTGGGCCAGTAGCGATTGACCAGTTCCTGGTCCACGATCACGACTCGGGGTACGTCAGCCCTGTCCTCGAGGCCGAACTGGCGTCCCTTGAGAAGCGGCGCGCCAAGAGCCGGAAGGAAATTCGGAGTGACGACGCGCTGGTCTCCCCAGGGGCCGGGCGTACCCTTGGGCGGCTGATACCCTTCGACGTTGAAGCTCCCCGTTGACCACTGGCCGCTGAAGGGGAGCGTCGAGGTGGCTCCGACCTTTGTCGCACCGGGGACCGCCTCCAGCGCACTGGTAATACGCTCGAGCGCCGCGATCTGCAGTGTGTCGTTGTTGTACCGCAGTCGAGGAAGCGAGATGTTGAACGTGAGGAGATGATCGGGCTTGAACCCCGGATCTACGCCGACCAGGCGGGCAAAGCTTTTGACCAGTAGCCCGGCACCGGCGAGCAGCGTCAGGGCCAGCGCCACCGTTGCCACGACCAGACCGCGCCGGATCTCGAGGCCCCGGCGGTCTCCCGAATTGCCTCGTCCGCCTTCCTTGAGCGTCTCGTGGAGATCCGTCCGCGCCAGCTGCAGCGCCGGCATGATGCCGAACAGGATGCCGGTGAAGACCGAGAGCACCAGCGTGTAAAGCAATACCGTGCCGTTGACCCTGATTTCCTCGGTAGGCGGGAGGTTGCCCGGATTGAGGGCTAGAAGAGCGGGGACCACCCAGACCGCAAGCAGCAGTCCCAGGCCGCCGCCGATCACGGCGAGCAGCACGCTCTCGGTGAGCAGCTGGCCGATCAGCTTGGTCGGTGATGCGCCGAGCGCCACCCGGACGGCGATCTCCCGGGTACGGCTCGCTGCTCTCGCCAGCTGGAGGTTCGCCACATTGGCGCAGCCAATGAGCAGCACGAAGCCGACTGCGGCGAGCAACACGTAGAGCGCGGTGCGGATTGGGCCAGCCGCCTTCTCATCCAGCGTGGTCATGACCAGACCCCAATCGGGCGGGAACCGGTTGGGGAAGTCCGTCCGGAGGCTTACGGCGTGAGCCGCGATATCTGCCTTGGCCTGCTCGAACGTGGCACCGGGGGCCAGCCGACCTGAGAAGTTCAGGAACTCATTGGTGAAGCCGTCGGGATCCTTCTGGGCGGGAGTAAATACGATGGGTGTCCAGAGCTCCGCCTGCCGGTTCCAGAAGTCCCGGAACCCCGCGGGCATCACTCCCACGATTTCGTAACTTTCTCCGTCTAGAACGATTCGCTGGCCCAGCGCGGCGCGCTCACTACCGAGGACGCGCTTCCAGAAGGAATTGCTCACCACCGTGACCTTCTCGTGGCCCGACTCGTTCTCCTCGGGACTCAAGGTCCGGCCCAGTTCGGCACCTACCCCGAACGTGGCGAAGTAGTCTCCCGTGACCCGGCTGGCGATTACCCGCTGGGGATCGCCCTGGCCAGTGAGGGTGGGAGCCCAGCCGGTCTCTACCGCAGCGTGCTGGAAGATCTGCTTCTTCGACTCGTAATCCAGAAACCCCGGGACGGAAATCGGGGCATGGAGGTCGTTGAGCGAAGGATAGTGGTGCTCTACAGTGACGAGGCGCGCCGGGTCGGCATACGGCAAGGGGCGCAGGAGCGTAGCGTTGATCACCGAGAAGATGGCGCTGTTGGCTCCGATGCCGAGAGCCAGGGTCAGCACCGCAGTGGTTGTGAAACCCGGACTCTTGCGGAGCTGGCGCCCGGCGTAGCGCAGATTCTGCAACAGCGTATTCACGGCGGCCTCCCGTTCAGTTGCTCAGTGGCAAGGACTGAGGACTCGACTGAGTCATCCGATTCGTTCTAAACCGGGGCGAGTTCCGGTGTCGTGTCCTCCACCACCCGGCCATCGAACAGGTGCACGGCTCGGTCGGCATGGCGAGCATACCGCGGGTCGTGGGTCACCATGCAGATCGTGGCGCCGGCGCGATGCAGGTCGCGCAGCAGCTCCATCACCTGCTCACCGTTGCTGGAGTCGAGATTTCCGGTGGGCTCGTCCGCCAGGAGGATCAGCGGCTGGCCTGCCACCGCGCGCGCCACCGCGACCCGCTGCTGCTGACCGCCCGAGAGCTGCGAGGGATAGTGCTTCACCCGGTGGGTCATTCCCACCTTGTCCAGCGCGTCCTTGACCCGTTTCTGCCGCTCGGCAGAGGGCAGCCCGCGGTAGGTGAGCGGCAGCTCGACGTTCTCATACACGGTGAGATCGCCGATGAGGTTGAATGCCTGGAAGATGAAGCCGATCTCCCGGTTCCGAATGCGGGCTCGCTCCGAGGGGCCGAGTTGCGCCACCGACTTGCCGTCGAGCATGTAGGTGCCGCCCGATGCCGTGTCGAGCAGGCCGAGGATCGACAGGAGCGTGGTCTTCCCGCAGCCGGATGGACCTGCGATGGCTACGTAGTCGCCCCTCCGGATCTCGAGATGGATCTCGGACAAGGCATGGGTTTCTACCTCTTCGGTATAGAAGACCTTCTTGATGCCTTCGAGCTGAATGAGCGGGCTGCCATCGGTGGTCATTGGGGTACCAGTTTGAGTGGTTGGTTCAAGTACTTGCTTAAGCCGAAAGCCTTAAGCCATAAGCGAGCGGCCAAGCTGGCAGCTTATGGCTTACAGCTAGTGTCAACTTCACTTCACCCGCACGCGATCAACCGCATCCCAACGCGACATGTCGGACAGGATCACTACGTCGCCCTCATTGAGCCCACGCAGGACCTCGATCGTATTCACCGAGCTCCGGCCCAGTCCGACCTGCACCCGTTCGGCCTCGTCGCTGCCGGGAACCATCCGGAAGATCCCCACCGTGCTGTTCGCCTGTCCGTAGGCCGGGCGTCCGACGTGCAGCACATCGCTGAGCCGCTCGATCTCGATCGTGCCATCGACGCTCAGGTCGGGCCGCGCCCCCTTAGGCAGCGTGCCATCGAGCGTGACGTCTACGGTTACCGTTCCGTTCTGAGAGGCGGGATCCATCCGAACCACGTGACCCTTCACGATTCCATTGCGGGTGTCGATCGCGGCGGCCTGGCCGACCGTCACGTCGGGAGCCTGGGTTTCAGGAATCCTCAGGACGGCCTTGAGCTTCTCGGGCCGTACCACCTTGGCGAGTGTCGCGCCCGAGATTGCCCACTGGCCTACCTGCATCGGCAGTTCCTGCAGCACGCCGCTCGCACCGGCCCGGACCACCATGGACTCGACCTGCCGCCGCTGAAAGGCGGCAATCGCGCGAAGCCGCTCGACCTGGGCCTGCTGCACGTCGAGCTGCTCCTTCATGTTGTCGGTCAGGATTGCGAGCCGCCTGTCCTCGATCTCCATCCGGGCCGTCATCTCCTCCGCCTGGTCGCCCGATCGGCCCGCTTCCGCAGTCGAGATGAGATTCTGAGCCACCAGATCCGAATCGGCCTTCGCCTTCCGCTGTGCCTCGCGATAAGCGGACTTGGCCGTGGCGACGACCCCCACTTGAGTGAGCCGTTGCGCTTCGAGATTGGTCTTGAGGGAAATCAGTTCCGCTTCGGCGGCGGTGAGTTCGCGTTGCGCCTGAAGGCTCTGGATCTGAACGTCTGGATTACTCAGCTCGAGCAGGAGCGTGTTTTCGTCGACCATCACCCCCGGCTGGACCAGCACCCGGTCCACTCGTCCGGGAGTAACGGCGGAAATCCACCGGATTTGCTCGGGAACCAGGGTGCCCGGACCCCGCACCTCCCGCACCATCGGTCCCTTCCGCACAGTGTCCATCCAGAGGGTTCCGAGCTCGACCGAGGGGGCGGCCGGTTTGAGCCGGCTGAGCCCCACGGTCGTGGCCACGACCGCAACGATGGCGGCCGCTAGATAAAGGAAACGGCGCCGGTTCTTCACCGGCTGGCGTTGAATGTCCAAGTCACTCCCACTGCTTAAGGGTTAGGCCCAGACTCGCCTTGCGGTTGGCGATCAGACCACACTTAGGGAAGTTCTGTGCCCTCAGGTGACTCGGGGGATGCTTTCTCAAGGCTGAAACGACAAGCACTTAGACTCGGCGTTCCTGCGGAAGGTTGCGCTTCCGTTCGGCTGTGGGATTTGACCGTCCCGGAATCGGACATCGATTGCCCGCCTCTTCCCGCCCGCCCCGACCAGAGGTACACTTGGCCCACCACGCGTGTAGCCACGACGCAGTTCGTTCGTCTTAGCAACAACCCAGAAGACATGGAACACTCGTGAACCGGAGCCCCCTCCCGAAGGGCGTCCTGTACCTGCTGGCCGCCCTGTCTGTGGGCTGTGAGCACACCGAGCCGTTCTCCACCGGACCCTTCACCCCTGAAGGCCCTTTCAGCACGGCCGTCCCCCGACAGCTTACCCTCAACCTTGGGACCGATCTTTTCCCCGTCTGGAAACCGGACGAGACGGGGTTGTTCTACAGCTACGAGCGAACCGATTCGTCTCAGCGGGATCGCTGCATCGCGGAACTGCCTCCGGAAGGCGGCACCCGCACCCTCACCCTCTGCACCCACGCCTCCTTCAGCATCGATTCGATCGATGCCCTGGAACGCCCGGTGGTCTCCGATTCGCTCCTCGTCTACCTCTCGAGCGTCGGTGAGCAGTTCGCGCTCACGCCCAATCATCGTGAGCTCCTGATAACCAGGCTCGACGATCTGATCCACGTCGACACCATCCAGAAGTTCCCCTTCGTCTCGCCCAGCAGCCGGATCCATGACATCCCCGTCCACATGGCCTGGCTGGGCGATGACGCCCTGATCTACGTCGCCGGCAGGATCGACTACGTCCCTCCGGCTCCATTTGAACCGCCCGACACCGTGGTCACGGGAATCGAGATCGCGAGAATCGACCTGAGCGGTGCTACTCCGGTGGTCGGTATCATTCCGGGAACCTTGCTCGCGTCCTCGGTGCAGCCAACCACGGACGGCAAAGCGATCTACTACACAGTGGCGAACAGCAGCGTCGTGTACCGCATGGACCTGGCGACCACAAACGTCCAGGTAGTACACGACTTCGGGGTGGCAGGAATCGCGCGGGATGTGCAGGTCTCCGGCAACCGTCTGGTCGCCATCGTCGGCGGCGATATCACGTTCACAAACGACCCAGTCCTCGGACCCATAACCCGGGACTATGGTGGACGGCTTTTCTCGGTTGATCTCACCTCCGGACAGGAAGCCGACATCACCATTCCGGGCCGGCTGCACCGGTATCCGGCGCTATCCCCATCGGGACAGCGGCTGGTCGTCGAGTCATACGTGGACCTCGGCGGGAGTCGTCCTCTCCCCAGTGCCGACCTCTGGGCGCTCGAGGAACCATGAGACGCCTCCTTCTTGTAGCGGCATTCATGGCCGCTGCCGCGCCGCTCAGCGCTCAGGCAGTGGGTGGCGTATCCGGCTTCGTGCGGGAGGCGGGGGAGACGAAGACTCCGCTGCAGGGCGCGCGGCTGGTGGTGGACGATGGACGTTACGTCGCGGTGACCGACGCCGAGGGGTTCTATCGCCTGCGGGAGGTCCCTGCCGGCTGGCACGCGGTCAGCGCCGCCTCCATCGGTCATCGTCCGGTCAGCCGGGACAGCGTGCTCATTCGGAGCGGCCAGATCACCCGGCTCGATTTTTCGCTGACCGTTGACCCAGTCGGACTCGAACCCATCGAAGTGGTCTCTCAGCGGGTGGACTCGGTCCTCGATCCCTTCGTCGTGACCGACGCCCAGCGTTTCACCGCCGAGGAGCTACGGAGGCTCCCGGTGACGACGGTGGAAGAGGCCGTGGCGCTATCGGCTGGAGCCGTCGGCGAGAGCTATCGCGGAGGCCGGATCGGAGAGCAGGCATTCATCGTGGACGGTCTGGGCATCAAGAACCAGCTCGACGCCTCGACCAGCACAACGACGCTGGGACTCCCCACCGACATGCTGGCGGAAACGTCACTCATCACCAACGGCTTCTCGGCGCGGTACGGGCAGGCCATCTCGGCGCTGGTGAACGTGGTAACCCGGGATGGAGGACAGAAGTGGAGCGGCCACGCCGCGTACGAGACCGACCGTCCCTTCGGCGATGGGCTCGACTACGGGCTCGACCGGGCAATTCTCTCGGGCGACGGGCCGGTAGCCGGTGGAGTCACTGTGGTGGGTGCCGCAGATCTATCGGGGCGCATGGATGCCGACCCGGTCAACGCGCCGGCGCCATCCGATTCCAGGGATCCCCGGCACGATGAGCCATGGCTCCTGCCCCACAACAGCGGCCAGCTCATCAACCTCGCGGGGAAAGTGACCGCGCCGCTTGGCCGCACCAGGACCCTTCGCCTGCTGGCCGCGCAGAGCAACGAACAGCGTTTCCTCTATGATCCGCTCTACAAATACGAGCCGGATCTTGGGCCTGCCCGCCGGCTGACCGGAACCTTCATCAGCGGACACTTCCAGCAGGTTCTTGAAAAGCCCGGGATCGTCGGGGACGTTCGTGTGGGGTATTTCGACCGCGAATTCCTCCGAGGAACCAGTGTTGACCCTCCCGACTACAGCGTCGGGGCGTTCACCTTCGATAAGCTCGACATCGTCGGAGAGGACATCGCGCGCCGGCAAGACACCGTCGCTGGGAACCGCCAGATCATCGGATTCTCTCCTCCCGCGCCCAGCGATAAGACTCCGTGGGGAGTGCCCGCCTATTACATGGGTGGTTCATCCAAGGGAGATGTCGCCTGGAATAAGTACAAGGACCTGCGCAGCCGGCTCGACCTCAGCATCAGCGCGGGGACCTCGGGAGACTTCTACGTCGGCGGTGAATACGCCAGCCAGCAGGTACGCACCTTCAACCGCGTGCTGGGCTATCTCCCTGCGGGCGATTCGGTTCCCGACGCGACCGCCAGCACTTTTGACCCCTACGCCGCGGCGCTCTACGCCGAGGCGCAGTACCGGAAAGACGAGCTGGCCTTCACGGCGGGACTGCGTTACGACCAGTTCAGCGGGCGGCTCGATCTGCCCGGTCAACCCGCCGAAACCCAGCATGGGCTGAGTCCCCGCTTTGCGGTGAGCACAGTCTTTAAGGGAGCCACATTCGTCGCCAGCTACGGTGTCTTCCGCCAGCCACCCGACTATCAGTACCTGGTCGACGCCGCCTTCGACGACACGGTACGTACCGGGAGATTCCGTCAGGGTAATCCGAACCTCGGATTCGAGGAGAACACCCAATACGAGTTCAGTCTGCGGGTCCGGCCCTCCCAGATCACTTCCGTTCGGGCGAATCTCTACATCAAGCGCCTCGACGGCCTGGTCGCTTCAGTTCCCCTGGGCGTGAATCCCGATTCAAGCATTTTTGGCAACGCCGACGCAGGATCGGTAAAGGGCCTCGAGCTGATTCTGGAGCGGGAGTTCCGGCGGAACTGGGGACTCCGGGTGAGCTACACCCTGCAGCAGGCCAACGCGACGTCTACCAGTGCGTTCCTGCTGCGCCAGCAGATCAGAGTGGATCCCATCACCGGGGACACCACGTTCCCTGCCAAGGTTGAATTCCCCCTGGACTATGATCGCCGGCACAGCCTTATCCTGATCGGCACGGGGGAGACTCCTACCCGTTGGGGACCGACTCTCCTCGGTGCCCACGTGCTCGCCGACTTCCAGGGCTCGCTGATCTTCCGCTGGGGGTCGGGGTTGCCTTATTCGCGCACCAATCTGGCCGGAGACAGTCTGGTCGGCCTGCCCAACGACAATCGCCTGCCAAGCACCAGCTCGCTGGACATGCTGATCCGGCGGCCTTTCAGGATGGGCAAACTGGGGGGGAGCGTCTACCTCGACGGCCGCAACATTCTCAACAAGCGCAACGTCGTGGCGGTCCGGCGCACTTCGGGAAATGTGAACGCGACCAACGCCGAAATACAGGCGCTGGTGGATAGTGCCTACGCCATGCACCCCGAACCGATCCCCTATGAGTCGCCGCGTTACCGCGCCTGGGCGGACCTCGACCACAACGGTTATGTGGACGGCGCCGGGGAGCTGATGCCGCTCTACCAGTCCGCGGTCAAAGACTACACCCAGCCGCTCTTCTTCTTCGGCCCGCCTCGCCTGCTTCGTCTCGGGATAGAGCTATTGTTCTAGGCGGCATGTCCGACCTGATCGCCGCCCGCTCCCAGATGGCCATCTCGCTGGCCTTTCATATCATCTTCGCGGTGGTAGGGATCGGCATGCCGCTCCTCATGGTGCTGGCGGAATGGCGCTGGCGGGCAACCCGCGATCCGGTCTACCTCGAGCTGGCCAAGCGCTGGGCAAAGGGCACGGCGATTCTCTTTGCCGTCGGCGCCGTCTCCGGAACTGTCCTGAGCTTCGAGCTGGGTCTCCTCTGGCCCAGATTCATGGAGATGGCGGGCCCGATCATCGGCATGCCTTTCTCCCTCGAAGGCTTCGCCTTCTTCACCGAGGCCATCTTCCTCGGGATCTACCTGTACGGCCGGGACCGGATTCCCCCGCGGGCTCACCTCGGGGCCGGAATTCTTGTCGCGCTCAGCGGCGTGCTCTCCGGAATTTTTGTGGTCATCGCGAACGCCTGGATGAACACGCCCAGCGGCTTCACCGCGGTCTCCGGCCAGCTCACGAAGATCGATCCGATTGGCGCGATGCTGAATCCCGCGGCATTTCAGCAGACGCTGCACATGACACTTGCCGCCTACGCCGCAACCGGCCTCGCCGTCTCCGCAGTCCATGCGGGGTTCCTCCTCGGCGATCCGATGAACGCCTTCCACCGGCGGGCGCTTCAGATCGGGCTGCTGGTCGGCACCCCGGCGGCATTGCTCCAGCCCATTTCCGGAGACATCAGCGCGCGAAACGTGGCCGAGTATCAGCCCGCCAAGCTTGCAGCGATGGAGTCCGTTTTCGAAACCCGGAGTGGCGCCCCTCTCCTCGTTGGCGGGTGGCCGGACACCGAGCAGCGGGAGGTGCGATTCGGGATCGAGATCCCCTACGGCCTGTCGCTCCTTGCCCATCACGACCCCCACGCGGAGGTGAAAGGCCTCGATCAGGTCCCGCGTAAAGATTGGCCCAATGTGCCGATCGTTCACCTGGCGTTTCAGGTCATGGTCGCTTTCGGCAGCTACATGGCACTGGTGGCGCTGTGGGTCACCATCACCGCCATGCGACGCCGTGACATCCCCCAAAACCGGACTCTCCTCAAGGCCATCGTTCTGGCCGGCCCGATGGGCTTCATTGCCATTGAAGCGGGCTGGGTGGTGACCGAGGTGGGTCGCCAACCGTGGATTATCTCCGGGGTGCTGAGGACGGCGGAGGCCGTCACCCCGATGCCGGGCCTGATAGTGCCGTTCACCCTGTTTACCCTGCTCTACCTGTTCCTCGGCATCATCGTCGGGTGGATGCTCTATTCCCAGATCATCCGGAGTCCGGTCAGCCAGGACTGGAGCCGCCGTTACACTCCCGGCGCCAAGACGGGGGCGCAGGGCTGATGTCCCGCTCCATCGAGGCAATGCTCATCGCGGGCGTCATTCTCATCGCGCTCAACGGCTACATGCTGCTGGCCGGCGCCGACTTCGGTGGAGGCGTGTGGGACCTGCTTGCCTCAGGGCAGCGTCGGGATCGGCAACGCGAGCTCATCGCCACCGCGATCGGCCCGGTGTGGGAAGCCAACCACGTGTGGCTGATTCTCGTCGTGGTCCTGCTGTTCACTTGCTTTCCCATCGCCTTCAGCCGGGTGGCTGTTGGACTTCACATCCCGCTCACGCTGATGGTGTTGGGTATCGTGCTCCGGGGATCCGCATTCATCTTCCGCTCCTACGATACCCATCACGATGTGGCCCAGCGCCGCTGGGGTCGGACCTTTTCCATCGCGAGCCTGCTGACTCCGTTCCTGTTGGGGGTGTGTGTGGGCGCGATCGCATCCGGGCGCGTCCGTCCTCCGCCGGCAGGAACAGATTTTCTCGCCGGCTATGTCTCTCCATGGCTCACGCCGTTCGCTCTGTCGCTGGGGCTCTTCACGGTGGTGTTGTTCGCGTTCCTCGCAGCGGTCTATCTCACCATCGAGGCGGACAGCGAATCATTGAAGGAGGATTTCCGGACGCGGGCGCTCGTTGCGGGCGGGCTCTGCTTTGTGGCGGCGGTGCTGACTCTTCTGACGGCGCTCCGCGATGCGCCGCTCATGCAGGAGGGGCTGCTCGGCTCCACTCGCGCGATCCCGATTCACCTGCTCACCGGAGCCTTTGCAGTGACTGCGCTGTCGGCACTCTGGAAACGGCGGTGGCACCTGGCACGGTTTGCGACCGCGGCACAGCTCAGCTGCATCATCTGGGGGTGGGCCGCGGCGCAGTATCCCTACCTGCTTCCTCCCGACCTCACCATTAAAGACGCCGCCGCACCTCGGATAACCCTGCAGCTCACCTTGGCTGCCCTGGTCCTGGGTGCGGCGGTCTTGTTCCCTTCTCTGCGCTACCTTTTCCGGGTGTTCAAGAGTAAGTAATCCTAGTCCCGCGCCAGCATCTGTTTGATGGGCCGGACCAGCAGGAACATGATCAGGCTCGCGACGAGTGCGAAGGCCGTGACCGCGCCAAACAGCTGGGTGAGCGAGAACGAAGTGTAGAAGCCGGCGACGCGCCCGGCGATCAGGTTGCCCACCGACGTGGCCAGGAACCACACCCCCATCATCATGCCCTTCACCCGGTCCGGGGCGAGCCGCGTCATCGAAGAAAGTCCGACCGGGCTCAGGCAGAGTTCGCCGACGGTGTGGAGGAAGTAGGTGAGGATCAGCCACATCGGACTGACCAGCTGACCGCTGGCGGACGCGGCCGCTGCTCCGATCATGACCGCGAAGCCGAGTCCTACAAAGAGAAGGCCGAAGGCGAACTTCGTGGGGCTCGAGGGATCATGCTTGCCCAACCGCAGCCACAGCCAGGCAAACACCGGCGCGAAGACGATGATCATCAGCGCATTCACCGACTGGAGCCAGCTCGGCGGGTAAGCGATGCCCAGGAACTTGGTATCGGTATTCCGCTGGGCGAACAGGTTCAGGGTGGACGCGGCCTGCTCGAACGCCGACCAGAACACTGCGGCCGAGCAGAACAACACCAGAATCACGATCAGCCGCTTCCGTTCCTCCCTGGTCCACTGGCCGAACTGGAAGAGCCAAACGAAGAAGCCGATCACAATCACAAGGTACAGCCAGCTGAAACCGTTGGTGACCGTCTGAACGGAGATCACGTTTTTCTGCACCAGCAGGGCGATCGTCACGATGACGGCGATGATCGCGAGAGCGCCGGTCCAGAACTGCCGCCGCGCCTGCGCGCCTTGAGGAGAGGAGGCCGCAACACTGGGGTGAATCCCGGCCTCACCCAGATACTTCCAACCTTGCATGTATTGAATCAGACCGAAGAGCATGCCCAGCGAGCCGATGCCGAATCCCCAATGCCAGGAATTCCGGGGATCGATTCCCATGTTCTGCAGGAAGCCCTGGAACGTGCTACCCTGCGCCAGGTATCCCACGACCAGCGGAGAGAGGAAGGCGCCCAGGTTGATGCCCATGTAGAAAATGGAAAAGCCGGCGTCACGCCGGCGGTCTTCCTGGGTATACAGCTCACCCACGATCGCGCTGACGTTGGGCTTGAGCAATCCCGTGCCGATGATGATGCAGGCGAGTCCCGGGAAGAAAAGCGTGCTGCCTGGAATGGCGAGACAGATCTGCCCGCACATGATGAAGATGCCGCCGTAGAGCACCGCCCGACGAAGCCCGAGGATCTTGTCGGCCATCCACCCGCCCGGCAGCGACAGCATGTACACCAGCGCAACGTAGGTCCCGTAGACCGCACCGGCCTTCGCGACATCCCAGCCCAGTCCGCCGGTCGCGGCCGACGCCGTCATGAAGAGGATCAGGATGGCGCGGTTGCCGTAGTAGGCGAACCGCTCCCACATCTCGGTGAAGAAAAGTGTCGCCAACCCGCGCGGGTGCCCGAAGAAGGCAGTGTCATGCTGCGCGGATTGCCCCGCCGCCGGCGCGTGCTGCGAGGGCGGTGCGGACGTCGTCGCCAAGGTGGTTTCTCCTTAGTGGGGGATTCCCGGTAAACGCTAGCAGCCAATCACGTGCCGCGTACGAACGACCGCAAGCTCTGACAGAATTCTGACCCCGAACATCTCCCGGACCGCGGGCCATCCGGCGGTTTTGCGACTTTATGGTTGTGGGCGAGAGATCAGCGGGATGTTGCAGGACGAGCAATGGCCGTTGGTCTCACGGTTTGTCCTTTCCCAGCTTCCTCTTGAGGTGCGCGAGCTGCGCCTCGGCGGCCGCTTCATAGCCCGCGCGGTCCATCCGGATTTTCAGCGCCGGATCATCGGCGTCAGTCTCGCTGGCCGGGTTTTTCAAGGCCTCGGTCATCTCCGCCAGCTCGCGCTCTGCCAACACCAGTTCGTCTTTCTGGACGGATAGCTTCCGTTCCAGGACGGTGGCGCGCTCCCGGTGTTTAGTCGCGAACCGTTCCGCGATCGCGACAGTTTCGGCATCGGGAATCTGCCGCGCGAGTTCACCGCGCCGCTCGGCGTCCCCCAAGTGCTTTTGTTCCAGCGCGAGCTCCCGCTCCGTCGCCGCGATGCCGTCACGCAGGTGACTGACCGCCACCTTGGCCTCGATGACCGCGGCCTGCAGGGCCGCTGCCCGCGCACGCCCGCGCAGTCCCTCGAACACGCTCAGGATTTCCGGACGGTCTTGGCGTAGAACGGAGAAAAGACCTGTTCGACTTTCGCCGACTTGCATTTGGGGCAGGTCACCCGCGCCTTCCCGTGCTCCTCGACCGGATGGAACACCGAAAAGATGTGGTCGCAGGCGCTACAACGATATTCATAGAGGGCCATGCCCAAATCCTACGGTACCGACCCACCGACCGTCAAGGAACCGTCGCCCGGGTGTTAACTTACGGCATGTGGATGACCCGTTTCACTCCGCTGCTTCTGGTCGTCCTGGGGGCATGTGGCAAGCCTTCGGGTGGTGCGACCTGTGGGTTCACCGCCATGGCAGGCGCCACCCTTCTGCTGGAACAATTCGGCGTCCCGGACCAGACCCTGAGCACTCCGCCCTCGGCCCTGCCGGAGCGAGTCGTCGTTCGCCTGGCCGCCGGACCTGCCTACTCAGCGATCGTCGGGCGGACCGGGCAAAAACTGGTGATCGGAATGGAAGGAAATCTTCCCAGCAAAGTGCGGCCGGGTTTTGGCGTACTGGTGGTGGATCCCTCCGGGAAGCCGCGTGGCGTGATGCTCTATGAGTCCGCCCCGATCCGGGGCGCACCGGAGCTTGGCTCGGTGGCCATTGATTCCGTCATGGTACCACTGCTCGGAATCCAGCTCCCCGTCGAGCGGTATGAGGACTCACGATGCCCATTCTTCCCGGACTCGGTGCACCCATGACGCCAAGGATCGGTGTCACAGGACTGACTCGGGCCGTGAGCGGTGCGGACCGTAGCGGGGTGAACTCCGCCTACGTGCGCAGCGTGCTTCGTGCCGGTGGAATCCCCTTGATTCTTTCGCCGCTGTTGGGCCCGGAGCTCGCCGGGCATGTAGTGGAGACAGTGGACGGTCTGCTGCTCACCGGCGGAGACGACATGGATCCCTCGCACTACGGCGAGGCTCCTCATCCTTCCCTCGATCCGATCGATCCTCAGCGGGACGCGTTCGAGCTGGCGGTGTTCCGCGCCGCCCGCGACCGCCAGGTGCCGACGCTCGCGATCTGTCGCGGTTTCCAACTGGTGAACGTCGCCTTGGGCGGCACACTCTGGCAGGATCTGCCGAGCCAGCGTCCTGCTGAGATCGATCACCGGCAGCAGGGCGCAAGGAACGACCGCAGCCACCGGGTTGAGGTCGCGCCGCAGACGATCCTGGCCAAGGCCCTGGGAGCCACCCAACTCGAGGTGAACTCGTTCCATCATCAGGGCATTCGCAAGCTCGCGCCGGGCCTCAAGGTTTCCGCCCTATCGCCGGACGGTCTGGCCGAAGGATTGGAACAGGAGGGGGGGCCGGTCTGGCTCCTCGCCGTGCAGTGGCATCCGGAGGAGTTCCACGCCGAGGCGGAATCGCCCGATTTGGGATTGTTTCAGGCTCTGGTGCGAGAGGCGAACCGGGCTTCGACCGCAGCGCGGCAGGATCAGTGGAGGTAGCCGGACGGGAAAAAGACGCGCTCGCTGATGTCGTTGAGCGCCCCGCGAACTTCAGGATAGCGTTCGGCCGCCGAGCGAAAGACGGTCTCGAGGTTGTAGTGGTCGGCCAGCGCGTGGTCCGATGCAAGCTCGAAGCCGCGGCGACCGAGCGAATCGTAGTAGCTGAGATCCGGGCCGCCGCTCCGAAGCTGTCGCGCCGCGATGTAGTCCGGAAAGAGCCCTGCCAGCCAGAGCGCGTAATTGCCCAGATGGACCATCACCTTGAAGCGTCGCGCGCCCTGCGAGAGCTCGAGATCCGCCAGGATGTCGATCACGTAGCGATGCCGCTGGTCGTCGTTCCAGTCGACCTGGTAGGCGCGCTCCCGACGCCCGAACTCGAGCAGCATCGACGCGAGGTAGTCCGCCAGGTCACGGTCGTCCACCTCCGCGGTACGCAGCGCGTGGCGAACCATCACATAAAAGAACAACGCGGGACTCGGGACAAGGATGGTCCGAACCGCGAGGAGTGCTTCAGGCAGATCGGGAGATTCGAGCAGGCTGTCGGGCCCTTCCTGAGTCAGTCGCCGTTCCAGCAGCGCTCGACGCGTTGCGGAGCCACGGCTCAACAGCAGAAGAACCAGCTGCAGGTCGTTTGGCTTCAGTTGCCCACGAGTGTTGGCGAGAATCATGACAGACTCTCCGGGTCGTGACCTCTCAGTAGTTACCGCCTTTGCCCGGTCCCTTGCCGGCACCCTGCGTCCGCAATCGGTCGCGGATCTCCTTGTCGCTCAAGTCAAAGCAACCTTCGGGCCAGTAGCAAGCGCGGTGGCGCTTTTACACCCCGAAACCCTCCAACTCGAAACTGTGAGTGGTGATAGAAGCCTGGGAGAAAACCGGCGGCTGATCGAGGCGGCACTCAGTAGAGCGGAACCGGTCAGCGACGCCAACGGTACAAGCACGCTGATCGCCGTGCGCCTGCACACGCGAAGACCGGGGCTTGGGGTGCTGCTCGCCCGCCTGGATCATCCTAGCAGTCCTAACCTTGCTCTGCTTGAAGCGCTCGCCGCTGCGGCCGGTGTGGCTCTCGATAGCGCGAGAGTCGTTGAACTGGCCGACAATTCGAAGCGTGCGTGGGAAGAGACGCTGGACGCGGTGTCCCTCGCCCTGTGCATCATCGAACCAGGCGGGCGAGTCCAGCGCGCCAATCGCGCGCTGGCCGAGTTGCTCGAGATTCCGATCTCCACCCTTATGGGTCGCCCCTGGCATGAACTCATGCCCCAGGACTGGCACCCCGGAATCCGTCAGGCCCTGGGCGAGGGGGGCACGGCAACCTCGGCTACGCTCAGGCATCGGGACCGCATTTATGGAGCGACCGTGTTCCCCATCAGCGGCGGGGAGAGCGGGAGGGTCGTACTGTTGCTCAGCGACCAGACCGAACGGCAACGTCTCCAGGATCAGCTGGTACAATCGGAAAAGCTGTCCGCTATCGGCCAGCTGATCGCGGGCATCGCGCACGACCTCAACAATCCGCTCACTTCAGTCGTGGGCTTTGCCGACTATCTCGCCGAGTTCAGCGAAGTGCCGCCCCGCATTCGGGAACCGCTGCTGGTGATCCAGCAGGAGGCCGAACGTGCGGCCCTGATCGTCAAGAATCTCCTTGGGTTCTCCCGGAAGCAGGAGCATCGTCGCAGGCCGACCTCGATGCGTTCCCTGCTCGAAGCGACACTCACTCTTCTTCGAAATCAGCTCATGGCGGTAGGCGTCGAGGCGGAGCTCTCCTGCGATCCCGATGTGCCGGAACTGGATCTCGATCCGGTTCAAATCCAGCAGGTGTTCGTCAACCTGATCAACAACGCCGCACAGGCTATCGCATCGACCGGGCGTCCCGGTACCATTCAGATTCAGGCTCGACGCTGGCTCGGCGGGGTATCGGTGACCGTGGCGGACGACGGGCCGGGAATGGATGAGTCACTCGCGGCCCGGGCCTTCGAGCCGTTCTTTACCACCAAGCCCGAGGGCGAGGGCACCGGTCTCGGCCTCTCGATCAGCCAGGGAATCGTGAAGGAACACCAGGGCATGATCGGTCTGTCCACCCGACCCGGAGAGGGTGCCACCTTTACCGTCGAACTCCCCGCTCGACCTACACCACCGCCGCCGCCAGCCCAGGAAGCGCCACCCGTTGCCATTCGTCAACTGAGAGTTCTCGTGGTCGACGATGAACCCCACATTCTTCATTACGTCCGTGCCACCCTCGAGGCCTGGGGACACAAGGTTGACGTTGCGGCCGACGGCCAGGCCGCTCTGGCCCAGGTTGGAGAAGCCGCCTACGACCTGATCATTTCCGACCTGCGCATGCCGCGAACCGGAGGCCAGGAATTCTACGAGGAGCTGGGCCGCCGTTTCCCCAGCATGGCCGACCGTGTGGCATTCAGCACCGGAGACACGATTCGTGGCGACACCCTGCAGTTTCTGGAGAAACAGCACCGGCCGTGGCTACGCAAACCTTTCAGTCTGAGCGAACTGCGCGGGTTGCTTCGAGATTTCTCCCAGCTGCCGCCGGTGACGAGACGACGGGTCCTCGATCACTGAGGATGCCGCGTATCATCCACGTTGCCTCCGGCCGCGAATGGCGAGGGGGGCAGCGCCAGGTTCTCCTGCTGGCCCGCGCGCTGAGCCGCGAGGGGGACCTGAGCCAGACGGTCATAACGTCCCGCCACAGCGAGCTCGAACGCCGGCTCCGGAGCGCCGGACTATCGGTCGAATCCGTGCCGTGGAGCGCAGGACTCGACCCGCGGGTAATTCTGCCGCTCATTCGCGTCACGCGTGGTAGCGTCCGCCCGATTCTCCATGCGCACGACAGCCACGCTCTCGCCCTTGCCGCACTCTGTGCCCGCTGGACCGGTGCAGCCCTCGTCGCCACGCGCCGAGTAGACTTTGCGCTTCGGCGGCCCTGGCCCTGGCGTCAGGCCAATCGAGTCATCGCGATATCGCATGCCGTTCGGGAAGTGCTGATCGGGAGTGGAGTCGCGCCCGATCGGATCTCCGTGATCCATTCGGGCATCGATCTCCAAGCTACCATGGAGACTCAGCCGCTCAATATTCGAGAGTCGCTCGGCTTGGGAGGTAACTGCCGGATCGCCGTCAACGTGGCGGCACTGGTGGGGCATAAGGATCATCACACACTTGTCGAGACCGCCCGCCTGCTCCGTCCCCGCCTGCCCCACCTTCATTGGGTAGTCGCGGGTGAGGGTCCTCTGAGAAGGGAAATCGAAGCGCAGGTTGCAGAGGCAGGTCTTACGGGAGTTGTCCACCTTCTGGGAACGATTCCCGATGGAGTGTCGCTCATTGCCGACGCAGATGTTTTCGTCATGAGCTCAAGTGAAGAGGGGCTAGGCACTTCGGTCCTCGATGCGATGGCACTAGGCGTGCCTGTGGTGACCACCGATGCCGGAGGATTGCCTGAGATTGTGGGAACTCAGGCTGGAGTGATTTGCTCCAAGGGCAGACCCGATCAAATCGCCGCGGCCGTAGAACGGATTCTGGCCGATCCGGTTGAACGAGACAGGCTTAGAACAGCAGGCCGCCACCGGACCGTGGCATTCAGTGATGAAAGGATGGCAAGTGAGCATCTCCCTGTGTATCGTTCCTCGTCTCAGATGATTGAAGGCAAATGATTTACGTCTGCATACCGAGCTACAACGAAGCCTCGACCGTAGGCCTCGTGCTCTGGAAAATCCGGCGGGTGTTCGAGGAATTCCCGCGAGAATACCAGTTGCTTGTGGTGGATGATGGATCGACCGATCCCACCGCCGAAGTGCTGGAGCCCTACGCCAAGGCCTTGCCGCTGACCGTGATTCGGCACGGCGAGCGTCGCGGTTACGGCGGTTCAGTCGAGGAACTGATGCGAGCCGCGCTGGAGCGCTCGGACCGTCCGAAGCGGGACGCCGCCATACTTCTCCACGCGGATTTCGCCCACAGCCCCGAGTGCCTGCCCGAGCTGGTTCGGCGCCTGGACAGCGGGGCCGATGTCGTGGTCACCAGAGCCACGGTCCAGGGGGAGCCCTCGCGAGGTCGCCGGATGGTGCGGAAAGCCGCGCGCTTTCTGCTCCCGGGTCTCTCGATCCCCGGCACCACGGACGTGGTCTCGGGCTGCGGCGCAATCCGTCTGATCTGCCTGCGCAACGCGATTCGGACATCCGGAGGCAGCCTCATCACTACCGATGGATGGACTGCCAACGCCGAGTTGTTCGCCCGAGCGGCACAACAGGCCCGGCGCGTGGACGTAGTTCAGACAGTGGAAAGACACGATCTGCGGGAGCGGCCAAGCCGGGTCGATCCTTGGGGATATGCGAAGGAGCTCTGGCGGAACGGCCGGCGACTCCGAATTCGGAGCGGACCGCGGGCCGAGCCGCCAAGCGCCGGCGGCCCGACCTCCGAGTCGAACGAATTGCAGGAGGCAACCTCATGAAAGCCATCGCCCTCGCCCTTTCGCTGCTGGGCGCGAGCGTAGCGGTCGCGCCATCACCACCGCCGGCCCATCCGGTGGGCGCTTATCCCTTCGCGGTCGGCGAGGAGTTCGAGTTCTCCGCCAAGCTGGGAGTTCTCCGGCTGGGGACGGCAAGGATGGCGGTGACCGGCATCGATACGGTGCGGGGAGTTGAGTCCTTCGTGTTTGTGTTCGGGCTCGATGCCTCCGCTCCTTTCTACAAGACCTCGAGCGTTCTCACTTCGTGGACTGGAACCAGCGACATGATTTCCCGCCGGTTCTATCAGGACCTGGACGAGAACGGAAAGCCCAAGCAACGCAAATTCGAGATCTACCCTGACTCGACCTGGATCCAGATGACGCACGGCGACACCGGCTCTACCGTGCCCGATCCACTGGACGACGCCGCTTTCTTTTACTTTCTCCGCACCATCCCCCTGGAAAAAGGGCAGACCTACAAGTACAACCGGTACTTCCGGAAGGATCTGAACCCGGTGGTAATCAAGGTGGAAAAGCGGGAGGAGATGGAGCTGCCCGATGGCAAGAAGGTGCAATGCCTGGTGCTGAGCCCCGCGGTCGGCAGCGACGGTCTCTTTGCTCCGCGGGCTGAGGCCAGGTTATGGCTCACCGATGACGAGCGAAGGATCCCGGTACAGATCAAGTCGAAGCTCCCCTTCGGGAGCGTGACTTTGCGTCTGATCTCGATGAAACTCGCCGACGGTACAACCGCAGGCAGCTAAGGGTGCACTACCGGGAGGTGGATCTGACCCGGGTGAAGACGGTTCCGGTCGGGAACCGTCCCACTAAGGTCGACACCTCCCTTCTAGGGTCGGTGCCCGGAGCCGACCGTTCCTTCCACGCCTTCCTCGAGTCGCTTCCCGACGTGCTGGCCGCCCGCAACCTGCGACTGCTGGTTGCAGCACTCGCTCACGCGAAGAAACAAAAGCGCGGGGTCCTCTTCCTGATAGGAGGTCACGTCGCCAAGGTCGGGCTGGGACCGTTGGTCGGCGAATGGCTGCGTCGAGGGATCGTAACCCATGTCGCACTGAACGGTGCGGCGGCAATCCACGACTTCGAGCTCGCGGCGTTTGGTCAGACCAGCGAGGATGTCGAGTCGGGGCTGGCGGACGGCAGTTTTGGGATGACAGAGGAAACGGGAGCCGCGATGAACCAGGCGGCTTCGGAGGCGGCTCGCGGTGACTTGGGTCTTGGAGAGGGACTGGCCGAGGCGCTCTCCCGGCGGAGCGCACTACCCGGCGCCGAAGCCTCCATCCTGCTCGGCGCGCGGCAGGCAGGGGTCCCGATCACGGTTCACGTGGCACTCGGCAGCGACGTGACCCATCAGCACCCGTCGGCTGATGGTGGGGCTTTGGGCGCCACGAGTCATCGTGACTTCAAACGGCTGGCCGCATCGCTCTCGGACCTCGACAACGGGGGAGTAGTGATGAACCTGGGCAGTGCGGTTATGCTGCCGGAGGTTTTCGTCAAGGCGTTAAGCGTGGCGCGCAATCTGGATCAGGGGCGTCCAGCCGGGTTCGTCGCGGCAGACTTCGACATGCAACGGCACTACCGCCCTCAGGTGAACGTGGTCGAACGACCGACCAGGCCGTCGGGTATCGGGATGCAGATCACCGGACACCACGAAATCATGTTTCCCCTCCTCACTTGGGCCGTGTTCGATCGGCTCGATGCGAGTTAGGCTCCTCCCTGCGCTGCTGGTGATCGGCTTGGCCTGCGCCAAGTCGTCGCCCTCACATTCCCCAACGCCGCTCAGCGGACAAGCCGCAGATCAGATCACCGACCTGGTCACCGAGGCGCTCCAGGCGGACGCTCGATTGGAGCGTGCGGATTCCCTCTATGATCCAGCGGTGCTCATCATCGCCGATGGGAACCGTCGCGGCGGAGTTCCTCGTTACGCCGCGATCACGCCGGGTGGAAAGGTGGAGGTGGGATCGAGCCAGGTCGAAGTGGGCAAGGGATTCGCCTGGGTGTACGCTCAATATCGCTGGATGGCGACGGGGTCAAACCTGGCACGAGACGCAAGCCTGACCGTGATCCTGACCCAATCCGGACCAACCGGTTGGAAAATTGTCCACGCCCACAGTTCTTCGGGAAGTTAGGCCGGAAGGAGCCGCCAGAAACGACAGCGCCCGGCCGCGAGACCGGGCGCTTTGCCGGAGGAGGACAGCATCACAATGCGGGTTTGCCTGAAATCATCTCCTTGACTCGATCGGCGGTGCTGGGACTGAGTACGCGTAGCGCCATGTAGATCAGGAACCCTACAAAAGCGAACCACAGCAGGGCCATGAACAGGCTCACGATGATGCCGAAGATGCTGAAGATGAATTTGATGGCTATCATCGCGACCACGGCGAGCGCCGCGAAGCCGAGCATATTCCTTATCATGCTACTTTCCTCCGGGATGTTGCGGGCAGCGACTTATACGCACTGCGTTTCAGAAAGTTTCGTCGAGCCCTAAGTGACTACAGCGTACGATGTTATCGTCGTCGGTGGCGGCGCGGTGGGGGCCGCTTGCGCCCGGGAACTCGCGTTGGCCGGTCGCCGGGTGCTGGTGTGCGAGCGGGGCATCTCTTCCGGCGAAGGGTGGCGCGCCGCCGCCGGAATGCTGGCTCCCCAGGTCGATGCCGGCGCCGAAGACCCGCTCTTCGAGCTCGGCTTGGCCGGCCGGGAATACTACCAAAGCCTCGCCGCCTCCCTGAAAACTGAAATCGGAATCGACATCGGATGGTGGCAATCGGGCATTGCTCGGGTCGCCAGTACCGAGGCAGAGACCGTGGACCTCCGATCCAAGGTGGCGTGGCAGCGACAGCAGGGCCATGTCTGTGACTGGTTCGATGCTGCTGAAGTTAAGGGAAGATGGCCCTGGCTGGGCCCAACCCACGGGGCCTTGTGGGCGCCCAACGATGCTGCTCTTCACCCGGAGCGTCTGGTCGAGGGGCTGTTGGCCGACGCCAGGCGTCTTGGAGCCGAGGTAGTTACAGAGGAGGTGAGCGACGTAGAGCGGAGGGGAGATCTGGTAATCGGAGTCCGTGGAGCCCAACGCTATTCGGCTGGGGAAGTGATCATCGCCGCAGGAGCATGGTCCAAGAAGCTCGGCGGACTGCCCCGGCCGCTGTCGGTAGAACCGGTTCGGGGCCAGATGGCCGCCACCGCATGGCCCAATGGAGTCCCCAACGCCATCGTCGTAGGTAACGGCGGCTACATCGTTGCCCGTGATGGTGAAGCGATCCTCGGCAGCACAATGGAGAACGCGGGCTTCGACACCCAGGTCAGCGCCGCCGGTCTCGCCAGCATCTTCACCACCGCCAGCGGACTCTGTCCCTCCCTGGCTCAGGCGGAAGTGACTCGAACCTGGGCTGGACTCAGGCCCGGCACTCCAGATGGCTTGCCAATCATTGGGAAAGAGCCGCGAGCCCGTGGTCTCTGGTATGCCACCGGACACGGACGAAACGGCATTCTGCTCGCGGGAATCACCGGCGTGATGATTGCCCGACTGATTTCGGGTGAGAATGAGATCGAATACCTCGAAGCGGTGAAGCCGGAGCGGTTCTGGGAGTGGTAACGTCAGCCGCCAGCTGGAAATGCCATAGGCCATAAGCCGTAAGCTTTTAGCACTCGGTACTCGGTACTTGGTACCACTCAGTCCTCATTCCTCAGTCCTCAGCCCTTTCCGCTCGTTTCTCCGAAGTCCCCCGATATAGATCCGGCACCGAATGACCGGCGTAGATGGGGCGCAGGCGATGGAGACGGTCTCCGTCGCCCACGGTCCCAGGCTTCGTCACTCTCATCTCCAGGAGTCCGGTCATGTATCCTTGGCGCGCCCTTCCACGCACCCGGCGGCTCGCCGCAATCCTCGTCCTCACCGGCGTAATGGCCGGCGGCGTGAGACTGCTGGCGGGCTCGGACCACCAGGACACTCCTCTGGTGGAACTCAACCCCCGAATGGATCTCACCGACGTGTACGCGTTCCCCGGCTCGGCACCGGGAAGAATTGTGCTGGTCATGAATACCAGCGGATTCCTCAGCCCGGGCCAGACCGGGTCCGCCGCGTTCGATCCGAACATTCTCTATCAGTTCAAGGTGGACAATGATGGAGACTACGTCGAAGACAAGGTCATTCAGGTCACCTTTGACGGCAAAACCACCAGCCAGACGGTTCACGTCCGCGGTCCGTTCACGCCGACGGTGACGGGCGCCATGATGAACGTGATCGACTTTGGTGCTACGGACCTGACTGGTGGCTTCAACACCAATCTTGGTTCGGCCAGCGGTATTCAGGCCTTCGCCGGCCCCAGGGACGATTCGTTCTTCCTCGATCTCGAGGCGGCCTTCTGCATCCTGCCCGACCGGCGTCCTTCGACCGGTGCCCTCTCTCAGCCCTGTGCTCTCCCTGGCGGCGCCGCCTTCCGGAATCCCGGAGTGAACTACATCGAAGGCTTCAACGTGCTTTCGATCGTGGTCGAGCTGCCCAGCTCGATGCTTGAGAATGGAGCGCCCGGCAAGCTCAACATCTGGGGCACCATCAGCCGCTGAAGACCTCCCACACCATGACCGACCCGACTCCGAGGATAGCTCTCATGAACACCTCCATCGATTTGCCGACCCTGCGCCGTGTGGCCCTGCCCGGCTTCGCGCTCGGGCTTGCGCTGCTGGCCGGCGCGTGCAGCGACGACAGCAACAGTGGTGGCACTGCCGGCCCCGATCCCAATCAGGCCTTCAACCAGGTCCAGCGGCTGGGCAATCCGCTGATCAGTGAAGTCCTGCTCGACAAGCGGGATCACTCGCTGCATGGCTCGATCGGTCCGGACCAGGATGCGACTCTGATCGCCCCCAAGGTGGTGAATTTTGTGACCACTGTCGCGGGACGCGATCCCGCATACGTCACCGCGCTGGGCGGGGTGTTACTGCCGGATGTGCTGGTCGTGCAGACTGACAAGCCGACCAATACCGCCAGCTGGCTCAACATCGTCGATCTGCCGCCGCTGGTGAACGGCTGGGGCGGACGCAAGCTGGATGACGACGTTGTGGATCTCGCGCTCCTCGCCATCTTCGGCGACCCGTTTGGCGCCGATCCGACCCACACTACGCCGGCTCTGACAACTGATAACGTGGCGAGCGACTCGCCGTTCTCGGCGAGCTTCCCATACCTGGCGCCGCCGAACTAGGTGGTCGGGCGGGAAGGCGGACGGGCGGACGGCTATTCGTCCCGCCCGTCTGCCTCGGTGCAATACTCAGAATTTCTTGCGCAGGAGTTTCTGATGATGCGTTCCCGGCTGAAGTTTGGAATCCTGACGATCCTCCTGTTGCTTGGGATGTACGGTTGGTCTCGGCCCCACGCTATAGCCGTCCATCCCCCCGTACCGCCTTCTCGCCTTCCCGCCGCAATCCGAGAACAGGACATCGCCTTTTATCAGGCCCGGGTGGTCCGCGATCCCTACGGCGCACGCGACCTGGCAATGCTCGGCAGTCTTTATCTCTCACGGGCCCGAGAAACCGGGAGTTATCAGGACCTGCTTCGAGCGGAAGACGCGGCCCGCACCTCTTATCGTCATCGCACGAGGAGAAACGGTGAGGCCGCGGCACTCCTCGCTTCGGCCCTGTTGGTTGAACACCGATTCACCGAGGCATACACGACGGCGAAGGCGCTGGTTGCGGCCGATTCCTCGGAGCCCGGCACTCGCGCGATGTTGGGCGAGATCGCGCTCGAACTGGGGCATTATGAGGAAGCGAAGCGGCTCTTCTCCACGATCGCGACTCAGCGCTATTCACCGGCACTGGCACCCCGCTACGCCCGCTGGCTCGAGTTGGAAGGCAGGCCGGTGGAGGCCCTGGACCTGCTGCGCTCGGTGCGTCGCGACCTGGACAACGGCTTCCGGGTTCCTGCCGAGCAGCTCGCCTGGTTCGATCTTCGAATTGGTGATTTGGAACTTCGTCGGGGAAGGCTTCGCGAGGCCGGCGAGGCATTCGCCTCAGGATTGAGCGAAGCACCCGAAGACTACCGCCTGCTTGGTGCTGAGGCACGGCTCCACGCGGCAAAGAAGGATTGGTCGGAGGCGATTCGTTTCGGCGAAAGGGCGATCGCGAACGTGTTGGATCCCGCGACGCTGGGACTCCTCAGCGATTGCTATGCGGCGCATGGCGACACCGCGAAGGCCGCAGAATACGCCAAGGCGATGGAAGTGTCGGTGAGCCAGCAGCCTGGCGCATTTCACAGAGCCTGGTCCCTCTTCCTGCTGGATCACAGGCGGGATGTTCCCCTCGTGCTGCGCAAGGCGAGCGAGGAGCTGCGCTCTCGCAAGGACGTCTACGGTTACGACCTCGTTGCCTGGGCCTTACATCAGTCGGGCCGCGATGTCGAAGCGGCACCGCTCGTCGAGCAGGCGCTGTCGCAAGGAACTCGCGACGCGATGCTCTACTGGCATGCCAGTGCGATCGCGGGCGCGTTGGGAGATTCTGCTCTTGCGCGTGAGCGGTTGGAGATGGCGAAGGAGATCAATCCCTACTACGGAGGCTTACGCCCTAAGCCTTAGGCCATAGGCTCGAAGAGCTTAAGGGCAGGGCTTAAGGCCACCAACCCACGGCGACGATCATGTCAGAACTGGCCACCTACATCCAGCTCGGCTTCGGCCACATCGTGAACCGCGAAGCCCTGGACCACATCCTCTTTCTCCTCGCCCTTGCAGCCATCTACCGGCGGCAGGATTGGCGGGATGCGCTATGGGTTATAACGGCGTTCACGGTGGGCCACTCGATCACCCTGCTTCTCGCTACCACCGGGGCGCTCGTGCTGCCGATCCGCTGGATCGAGTTCCTGATTCCGGTCACCATCGTGATGACTGCGGCGAGCAACGTCTTCACTCATGCGGGTGAGGGGGTGGCTCGACCGACCCGCTGGCGCGCCGGATTTGCGGCACTGTTCGGTCTGGTTCACGGCGCCGGGTTCGCCGAATACCTGAAAAGCCTGTTCATGGACCACATCGTGGTCCCGCTCTTCGGCTTCAACATCGGCATCGAGCTGGGTCAAATCGCGGTACTGGTCGCGGCTGGTACGGCGCTGACTGCCCTGGATGGCGCCCTGCGCCGCGGGGTGGGCCGGGGCCGGTGGACTCCGCTTCGGATTCGGATCACGGCGGTCAGCTGTCTCGTACTGCTGCTGGGCTCCCGCATGGTCGCAGAGAGGCTCCCATGGTAGGCCTGCGATTCCTCATGGCTCCATTGCTGGTTGCTGCGCTGCACCCGCTCCACACCACCTTGACCGAACTGGTCGAGCAGCCGGGCGGGAGGCAGGTGACGATAGTGGTCCGTGCGTTCAGCGATGACCTCAACACGGCCCTGCACGCGGGCGGCGGGATCTCGCCGTCAGCGGAGGACACCCTCATGTCCCGCTATATCAGGACTCGCCTCAGCCTCAGGACGGCGACTGGGGTTCCGGTCACCATGAACTGGATCGGTCGCCGCACCACCGGCGATCTCACCTGGATCACGATGGAGGCCGATGTCCCCGGCGGCCTGGCAGGAGCTCATCTACGAAATGCCATCCATAACGAGTTGTTCTCCGATCAGGTCAACATCGTGCAGGCTCGCTTCGCCGGCCGTTCGGCGAGTCTCCTGTTCACCGAGGGCGACGGAGAGAAGACCGTCCGGTGATCTGAACCGCCGCCCCGTACGTAGGAGACATGACCGGTAGAGGAGAGGCGACCGCATGCTGCCGTCTTGTGGCGGCTCCGCACTGGGGTATAGACTGATGGACACCGTTCCGGTGTTGCACGTCACCTCAGTTGTGCGGAGCTCGCGCGCCCGAGCGCAGATGGCCGATCTCACCACCTCCACCGGAGTGCGGGACGCCGACCTGGTTGCTCAGATGGCAGCAGGCGACGAACGCGCGGCGGCTTCCCTCTACGACAAATACGGACCCACTCTGTACGCCGTGGCGTATCGTATGCTCGGCCAGCGATCCGATGCGGAAGAGGTCGTGCTCGAGGCTTTCGCCCAGGCCTGGCGCGGAGCGGCCCGCTTCGAAGGCGAACGGGGATCGGTGGCCGCCTGGCTCACGATGATGACCCGGAGCCGGGCCCTCGATCTGGTCCGTTCGCGGCAGCGGCGAACCCGAATCACCGAGACGGCGGCGCGGGAGAACCCGACGTCGTCACCCGCGATGGGTGGATGGCAGGAGAAGCCGGGCGATGCGGTTGAATCCGACGAGCGCCGCAAGCATGTGGCAATCGCGCTCGCGGACCTTTCGCCACCGCAACGACAGGCGATCGAGCTGGCCTATTTCGAAGGGTTGTCGCAGTCGGAAATCGCCGAGCGACTTTCGGAGCCGCTGGGAACGGTCAAGACACGGATGCGACTGGGAATGCAGAAATTGCGGGACGCATTGCGTCCTTATTTCCACGAGGCGGGCCTGTGAGCAGCGCGGACGGTCAGGACATGGACAGTCAGGACATGAAAGATCTTGCCGCGGCCTACGCGCTGGGCGCCCTCGATCCAGCGGAGGCTCGCTCGTTCGAGGCCTTCCTGGCTACGTCTCCCGAGGCGCAGCGAGAGGTAGCCGAGTTCCGGGAAGTCGCCACACTCCTCGCCACGACGACGTCGGGCGCCGGGCCCGGCCCCTCGAGCGACCTGCGAGACCGGGTGCTCGCTCGCGTAGCGAAGGAGAAGGTGATACCGCTGCGACCGGCGGCGGCACGGCCCAACTGGGTCCCCTGGGCTACCGCCGCGGCTGTGCTGCTTGCTGTCGGGTTTGGACTTCAGTCGGTAGCCCTCCGTCGCCAGGTGGCAGAGCGAGATGCCGCGATCGCTGAGCTGCGACGAGACTTCGGAGCGACCCAGGCCCAGCTCGCCGCGCGAGAGGCAACCCTGAATGCCATTCTGGAGCCGGATGTACGCCTCACGACCCTGACGTCGACCTCGACGCCCGCGCCGGTGATTCAGCTTTTCATGAACCCGAAGAAGCGGGTGGCACTGATTCACGCCTTCAACCTGCAGCCGATCGAGAGCGGACGGGTCTACCAGCTCTGGTTCATCCCCAAGGGCGGCAAGCCGATTCCCTCGGTGACGTTCAACGCCGAGCCGACCGGGCATGCCATGGTGCAAGAGGTCGCGATTCCGGAGGCTCCGAACCTCGCTGTCGCCGCAGTCACCAACGAACCTGCTGGTGGTTCGCCGCAGCCCACGACCCAGCCGATCCTGGTTGGGACGATCGGAAGCTGAACTGCAAATCGTGAAAAGCGTGAGAAGGGAGAGGTCAGAGGTGAGAAACAATCGGCGGCTTTCCCGTCTCACCTCTCACTTCTTACCTCTTACGCTGTTGATTTTGGGGGTCCGCTCACCGCTCACCGCCCAGGATGACCTCCTCGCGGAGCGGAGCGCGTTCGCCCTTTGGCTGGCCAACGCCCCCGATTCCCCTCTGGCCGCGCTGGCCCAGCAGGCCATCGGAACGGGGCTCACGCTCGGACCGGAAGATGCCGACGTCCCGCTGAAGAACTCGACGCGCATGACGGTACGGGAAGAAGGGCGCAGCGTGATGCTGAGCCAGCAGGGGACCAGGACACCCCTGCCTCGCGACCGCCTCACTGCCATTGGATCCTACCAGCTCCGGCCGACGGGTCCTCCTGGCCGGTCCGTCCTCACAGTGTTCGGACCGGAACACCTTACCCTTATACCGAGCTACTTTCCGGCCGATACTCATTTCGTCATGACAGGCAGCCTGACCAAGCCAGCCCGCCGGGTGACCCACCGCATTCTGATGCTGGACGGAGTGGAGACCGAAGCGATAGAGGCCGGCGTCTTTACCACCCGGCTCGAGTCAGGCCCCACCAATCTCAACGTCTACCGGATCGCGGATGAAGACACCGGAGAGTCCGAGCTGGTCATCTATTTCCAGGATCTCACCAACGGGAAGGGAAGCTATCCGGCGGGTCGGTTCGTCACGCTGATTCCGCGCGACGAGAGCACCTACCTGCTCGACTTCAACCGGTCGCGCAATCCGTTCTGCGCCTACAGCAGCGCGTACGCCTGCCCAGCGCCCTGGCCGGGAAATCGGGTTTCAGTGGAGATCAAAGCGGGGGAGAGGTATTGAAGATCTAAGATTTCAGATTGAAGATTGAAGATTGAAGATTGGAGATTCAAAATTGGTCGGGGTCCGTGAGAAATCCGTTGCACTACCACAATCCGAGAGATCAATCTTCAATCTTAAGTTTTCTATCTGAAAATGCTCCTCTCTTTTCTCCTGGCCTTCACTGTCGTTCCCGCCCTCGCTGGCCCTTGGAGGGCCGTGCTCGACCTGGCCGGCGGCCCTCTCCGCTTCGCGCTCACGGTAGAACAGAAGGGAGGAACGTGGCAGGGGAAGCTCTGCAATGGGACGCAGTGCCAGGCGCTGAGTGCAGTGCGTTTAGCCGGCGACAGCGTGGTGTTCGACATCTCGGTCTATGCAGCGACCATTGCCGCCGTGGTCAGAGGGGATTCCCTGCTCGGCGAGTACCACAACGTCGGACGGCGCGGGCCCCGCACCATCCCATTTCGCGCGGCGCGCGGCCGTTGGCCGATCGAGAAAGGCCCCGTGGGGCTGACGGGTCGCTGGGATGCGCAGTTTCTGACCGATTTCGACGCGAGCCCTCGCGTCATCGAGCTACGCAATGGGCAGGCGGGCCTCGAGGGAACCATCATCTCCAACACGGGGGACTACGGGCTCTTCTGGGGACATGCACAGGCGGACAGCTTTTCGATTTCTCACTTTGACGGATCCTACGTCTACATGCTGACCGGGCAGCTCAAAGGGGATACCCTGCGTGGTGTCTTCCACGCGGGCCTCCGAACCCAGACCCGCTTCGTCGCTATCCGCAGCACCGGAGCTCCTCATCTCAAGTCGCCCAGCGAGATCACGACGGCGGACACGGCACCGTTCCGCTTCAGCTTCCCCGATCTCGAAGGCCGGCAGTTCACCGAGGCCGACCCGCGACTCAAGGACAAGGTGGTCGTGATCGACGTGTTCGGGACCTGGTGCCCGACCTGCCACGACGCGGCGCCCGCTCTGGTGCAGCTCTATAAGGACTACCACGCCCGTGGCCTGGAGATCGTCGGACTGGCGTATGAGGTAAGCGGCGACAGCGCCACCGACAACCAGCAGGTCCGACTGTACCGGGACACCTACCACATCCCATTCATCCTGCTGCGGGCCGGCACCAACGACACCGAGGCCGCGGCGGCCACCCTGCCGCAGCTCACCAACTTCACGGCGTTTCCCACCACGATCTTTCTCGACCGCACTGGTCGAGTCCGTCGGATTCACGCGGGCTTCTATGGCCCAGCCCTGCCGGAGCAGCACGCGAAGCTGGTGAAGGAGATGCAGGCGGAGGTGGAGGGGTTACTCCAGGAGAGGTAAGTGACGATGTGAAGCGTGAGAAGTAAGACGTGAGAAATGAGAGGGAATAGCGTGAAAAGTGGCGGTCCCCTCACTGCCGGAACGTCGCAGCGGGAACCTGAGCATCAGGGTCCACCTTCAGGCCGATCCATTCTCCGCCCAGCGCGTGCCCCGGGACGCCGCAGAGCAGCCAGTACCACCCCCGCTGATCCGCAGTGAAAGTGGTCTCGTCGGTTTTCCCGGGGCCTAGACCACGGACGACATTCCGGCTCATCGCGTTGTCGAACACCGGGCTACCGCCTTCAGCCGGCAGCTTCTCCCGCTCCGCCATCACCACTAGGCTATGCGCCGCGGTGCTGTCCCCATTGATCCATCGCCAGCGAATCGTCCAGCCGAGCGGAACCACGACCTCCACGCCCCCCTGGCGAAAGCCCGAAATAGTCGCTGGCGAGCCCGCAGCTCCATGCACATTCAGCTCCAGTGAGACCGTTCGATTCGCCGAATCCGCGGTTATCCATGGAGGAAGTGCGCCGGTCTGCTGGGCGGACAAAGTGCCCATGGCCGCCAGGACGAGGATAACGCTGGTGAGTGCGGCTCGCGCACGCGAGGGAGTCGAACGGTTCTGGTCGGTTGGCATTTTTCTCTGGCTCGCGGTAATGTACCCCGGTTCCTCCCGGATGTACCCGTCCCGCATCAGGAGTCGCTGATGTCCGGCCTGCTCGACAAGGAACGTATTGTCGCGAAGCCAGGGTTCAATCGGTGGCTGGTTCCGCCGGCGGCGCTCGCGATCCATCTCTCGATCGGCCAAGCCTACGCCTACAGCGTCTTCAAACTTCCGCTCACCCGTGCCCTCGGCATCACCCAATCCGGCCCGGGCGATTGGACGCAGACGCAAATCGCCCTCGTGTTCACGATTTTCATCGTGTTCCTGGGTCTCTCAGCGGCGGTCTTCGGACGCTGGCTCGAGCGGGTAGGCCCACGCAAGGCGGGCGTCGCGGCCGCCTTCTGCTGGGGTGGAGGGTACCTGATCTCCGCCATCGGCGTCCACACCCACCAGCTCTGGCTTCTTTATCTCGGCAACGGGGTGATTGGTGGATGCGGGCTCGGCCTGGGATACATCTCACCGGTATCCACCCTCATCAAGTGGTTCCCGGATCGGCGCGGCATGGCAACCGGCCTGGCGATCATGGGATTCGGAGGCGGTGCCATGATCGGGGCGCCCCTCGCCGATATCCTGATGAAGCACTACGCCACGCCGACCTCGGTCGGTGTTTGGGAGACCTTCGTCACGATGGGTCTCATCTACTTCGTGACGATGCTGTGCGGCGCGTTCAGTTATCGGATTCCGCCCAATGACTGGAAACCCGCGGGGTGGACGCCCTCTACCACTAATGTCGGCATGGTCACTCGTCGCCATGTTCACGTGGACGTTGCCTGGAAGACAGTGCCCTTCATACTGCTCTGGCTGGTCCTGTGCACCAACGTGAGCGCGGGCATCGGCGTCCTGGAACAGGCATCGCCCATGATCCAGGAGGTCTTCAAGGACAAAGTGTCGGCCTCCGCCGCGGCGGGCTTCGTGGGCCTCCTGAGTCTGTTCAACATCGGGGGACGGATCGGGTGGGCGTCGCTCTCTGATAAAATCGGCCGCAAGCCGACCTACTTCATCTTCTTCGCCATGGGGATCGTGCTCTACTCCCTCGTCCCGCATGCGGGCCGGATCGGCAGCGTCCCCCTCTTCGTGGCAATCTTCTGCGTCATCATCACGATGTACGGCGGCGGCTTCGCCACGATCCCGGCCTACTTGTCGGACATTTTCGGGACTCAGTTCGTCGGTGCCATTCACGGACGATTGCTGACGGCCTGGTCCACCGCCGGGGTGGTTGGACCGCTCCTGGTGAACGAGATCCGGCAACATCAGGTGGACCGCGGGGTACCAGTGGCGGAGGCCTACAATACGACCATGTATGTCCTGGCCGGACTCCTGGTGATCGGGTTGATCTGCAACTTTCTGGTCCGGCCGCTTTCCGACCGCTACTTCATGGGCGATGAGGAGCTGGCCCGGGAGCGCCAGCGAGGTCACTGACGGTACGGTTCCAGAATTCCGGCACCTCGAGGAGAGACGCACATGCAGCCCAACGAAACGACCGGCGGGCGACCCGAACCCGGGAACTGGGGGCTGGTCGCACTGGCCTGGATCGCGGTGGGAATTCCGCTGGGGTGGGGGGTCTTCATGACCTTCAAGAAGGCAGTGCTCCTATTCCACTAAAGGGCACTTGACGGTTCCGGTCGCAAGCCCTATTTCCACAAGTGCCGCAGTCTCACGGCCGTGGGCGGTGGCATCTTCCCGAGTCTCTTAAAGCCTGCGTATCAATGGCGCTTCCGCCCGCGTCTGGCTGTGTCGTGGCGGCACGATGGTCGTTTCCTCAGTTCCCTATAGCCCAGGAGACCTTCTCCCATGCGCAGTGCTTCTCGTTGGGGTCTGGCCATGCTCGTTTGCGCAGCGGCTGCCAGCAACCTCTCCGCCCAGACCAAGTGGATGACGTATGGCGGGAATGACTGGAACCAGCGCTACTCCACGCTTACGGCGATCAATGCCACAAACGTGAAGTCGCTGGTGCCTCGGATGGTCTTCCAGACCGGGATCAGCAAGCTCGGCTCGTTCGAGAATACGCCGATCGTGGTTGAGAACATGATGTACGTGACCACCCCGTACAACACCCTGATCGCGTACAACCTCGACACCGGGAAGCAGGTCTGGCGTTACGAGCATAAGCTCGGCACCACGATCTTCTGCTGCGGTCCCAACAACCGCGGCGTGGGCGTACACGGCCCGCACGTCTACATGGGAACCCTCGATGCCCACCTCATCGCATTCGACCGGATGAGCGGTGACGTGGTCTGGGACAACGAGGTGGCCGATCCGGCCTTCGGCTACAGCATCACCCACGCGCCGCTCGTCATCGGCAACAACGTGATCGTCGGTGTCTCGGGCGGTGAGTACGGCATCCGTGGCCACGTGACCGCCTACGACGCGGTGACCGGCAAGCAGGTGTGGCGCTGGTATTCGATTCCCGCTCCGAAGGGCGATCCCACCTTCGATGAGGCGGCGCCCAATGGCTGGTACGGCAATTGGGTTGACGCGACCCCCGAAGGCAACAACCTGAACCGCAACACCGGCGCCGAGAAGGCGGACAGCGCGAAGTATGCGGACGCGTGGACCCGCGGGGGCGGCGGCGTCTGGATGACTCCGGCCTACGACCAGAGCCTCGGGCTCATCTATGTGGCGGTTGGTAACCCGTCGCCCGACCTGGACGGCAGTGTGCGCCCGGGCGATAACCTGTACACCGATTGCGTGGTCGCCATCGATGCGACAACCGGCAAGACCAAGTGGTACTACCAGACGGTACCGCACGACGTGTGGGACCTCGACGCTGTGTCTCCGCCGGTCGTCACCACGCTGGGCGGCAAGAAGGTCGTGGTCCACGCCGGAAAGACCGCCTGGGTCTACGTCCTCGACGCGGCGACCGGCACGCTGGTGCGCAAGACTGAGAACTTCACCCCGCAGGAAAACATGTTTGCCCAGCCCACCGCTTCGGGTACCCGGATGCTTCCCGGTGCCAACGGCGGTGCGGAGTGGTCGCCGATCGCGGTGGATCCCAAGCTCAACTACGCCTTCGTAGCGGGCCTCCATCAGCCGATGAACTACATCACCCACAACGCCGCGTGGGACAAGGGAAAACTGTGGCTCGGTTCGGCCTTCGTCGCGATCGCCGGCGAGGAGCAGTATGGCCTGTTCACGGCGCTCAACCTCGGCACCGGCAAGAAGGCGTGGCAGGTCAAGGTGCCTCAGCCGATGATGGGCGGCGCCCTGGCGACGGCCGGCGGTCTCGTCTTTACCGGAGAAGGCAACGGGAATTTCAACGCCTACGATTCCCGCACCGGGAAGCTGCTCTGGCAGTTCCAGGCCGGCGCCGGATGCAACTCCGCTCCGATGACCTACCAGTTCAAGAACGAGCAGTTCATCGCGGTGGCCTGCGGCGGCAACTTCCAGCTGAGCTACCCGCTGGGCAACAGCGTGTACATCTTCGGGCTGCCGAAGACGTTTACCCCCCCTGCTTGACCGGGCGATCGGCGGGGCCTCCTCGTAGGCCCTTGCCGGTTCTATCTTGAGAAGCGGGCCAGCCATGCCGGCTGGCCCGTTTCACTTTGACGGCTACTTCTTTTTCGGGAGTCGGCATGATTTGGCGAGAGCCCCGGCAGGTTCTACTGGTTCTGGCTGCTCTGGTTGCCGCTCGCACGGCGGCGGCGCAGACCACTGGAGCCCAACACGCCGGTCACTTCCCTATCGATTCAACGTGGCTCAGCTACGATTCAGCATCCAAGACCGTCACCTTCAAGTTGATTGCAGGGGTTACTGGAGGAGCCAAGAGTCCCTTCAACTTCAACGGCTTCACCGACGGAGAACTCACTCTTACAGTACCGGCAGGAACAACTGTCGTGATGCCCTTCGTGAATGATGATGGGACACCGCACAGTGCCATGGCAATCTCCGCCGAGGGTCCGCTACCCAACATGGCTGAAGAAGCGGCGATTCCCAGAGCTTACACTCGGGAGGTCACGCAGGGTCTCGCCCAAGGGCAGAAGGACACCATCCGCTTCACGGCCGACCCTGCTGCGGAGTACCGGATAATTTGCGGAGTGCCGGGGCACGGGCTTTCAGGAATGTGGATCCGTTTCGTGGTGAGTTCCCAGGTTTCGGCGCCCTCGATGAAGGCTTCAACCAGCAACTAAGGGGGAGCCGTGAATTCCGAGGCTGTGGATTGAACCCAACAGGACGCCAATACCCGACTAAGATGCTAGGAATTCAATGGCCCCGGGTTGCGGTGCTGGCGGGTCTTTGTATCTTTTTTCCGATTCGTGAGATACGGGACCCTAACTGGTTTTCGATCAGCGGCCAGGATTGGGCGAAGCTCAGTCCGGACGCGCGCAACACCTTCCTTTCGGGCTTTCTCGCAGGCAGCGCGCTGAGCCAGGCGCTGGCCTCTGGAGTTCGGGATTCGGCCGGGTTGTGGCGGGTAATGGACAGCCTGCGGACAAATGGGCTGGTATTTCGCTACGGGGCCAATGTCTATGGGGCCCGGCTCGACGATTATTTCTGGTGGGAGAACCATCGTCCAAACGCGCTCTGGTACGCTTTCTGGGAGGTGAACAACGATCTCAAACGGCACGTGCAACAGGAGGAGTGAGATCCATAGCTGACTTTGTTTGAGACGTCAGTTGGTGCAGGCACTTGTGATGAAGCGGGTAGTTCCAATTCCTCTTCTAGTCAGGAGAAGGCACCGATGAAGCGTTCCGCACTGTTGTTGGGCGGTCTGCTGCTAGCCGCGGCGAGTACCGCCAACGCGCAGCTGACCATGCAGATGAGTAACGGTTGGACGTTTTCGTTCGCGGGAAACGTCAACATCTTCGCGCAGTATCAGAGCCAGGAAGATGGCGGCACAACCGGTTCCCCGGGAACCTTGACCGGCGTGGGAGGCCAGGGCTTCTACTACGGCACCGGCCTGCTGCCTGCGTTCGCGACGTTTGAAGCCAAGGGCAAAGAGGGCAATACCGACCTCGGCGTCCACTTCGGCTTCGCGCCCGAAGTGCAGTGCGGTGGCGGCATCCACGACTGCTTCGGCGCCCAGATCGATATGCGTCAGGTGTTCCTGACCGTCGGCGGGACCTGGGGCCAGATCCTGGCCGGTAAGGAACTCGGCCTGTTCGCCCGGGGGAACATCCTCGCGGACCAGACCCTGTTCGGCGTCGGTGGCGGTGGAATCGCCCCGGCTGGCACTACGCTGGGCCGCATCGGCTATGGGTACCCCTATGCCAACTTCGTGGGCCAGATTACCTACTCGACAGTCAGTGGCAGACCCACCCAGTTGAGCATCGGCTTGATGGATCCTTCCGCGCTCGACGGCAACTACACCCAGACCGATGTCCCGCGGCTGGAGGGTGAGTTCACCTGGAAGGGTAAGAACGTCAACCTGTTCTTGAACGGCACGGTGCAGAACGCCAAGGACCCGGTGGCTGATCAGTCCAAGACTGCCACGGGCGTCGGCGCCGGCCTCACCTTCAAGTCGGCGAACGGCAAGTTCTCGCTGACCGGCACCGGCTACTGGGGCAAGGGCATCGGTACAACCCTCATGTTCTCTGGCGTTGGCCCGGCCCTCGGCGGACTGGGCGTCGGAGCCGATGGCGAGCTGCGCGACTCTTACGGCGGCTTTGCTCAGGCGACGATCGGCCTTGGCGAGAAGAACACCCTGGCGGCCAGCTACGGCTCCAGCTTCCTCAAGAGCACCGATGGCGAGCCCGACTTCAAGACCGAGAACAGCCTGATCTCCGGCGGCCTCTATCACCAGGCCACCAAGTCTCTGAAGATCGTCGTCGAAGGCAACTACATGTGGTCCGACGACCATGAGAACACCGTAGAGAAGAACAAAGCCTTCACCGGCGCCTTCGGCTTCATGCTGTTCTACTAGGCCCGGCAGCGCTTCAGCGGTTCATTCGGTGCTAACAACGGCTCCCCTCACGGGGGGCCGTTGGTTTTTCTACCCTCTCTGTCCTGAGGCCCAACCGATTACTATTCCGCCACGCCATCCTCTTCAATTCCACGTCGGAGCTTTGTGAAAATGTCCCTGCGAGTCGGAGTCGGGATCACGTCAAGTCTGAGTATCGCTCTTGTTCTCGCCGCATGCGGCGGCGGGACTCTGTACAGCACCGGTGCCGCCTCTTCCAGCCTGGCGAGAGACGACGCCTATACCTGTGCCCAGCAACAGCTCAAGTCGCTGGGGTACAAGCAGCTGGTCCACGACGACGATGCGCGTCGGGTCGTGGCGCAAAAGAACGACAGCACCTACCGGGAGTCGAACGTCAAATTCCGCCGGCATTACGATCAAATCGAGCTTCAGGCCTCGACCGGTACCACGCTTGGCTCCGACCTCACCGTCAAGGCGAGCACGTTTGACGAGTACCAGACAGAACGGGGCATCACCACCGTGGAGGCTTCTGCCACGTCGAAGGTAAAGACGGATGCCGCCACCCTTCTGGACCGTTGTAAGGAGTCTCCTGGGATGTAGCCGCAATTTCACCCATTCGGTTGAAAATACCCCTTTTGCCCATGGCCCCCTCCGACAGGTCGCACTAGCTTGCATCCCCGGTAAGTAGTCCGGCTCTCCTGTTCAGAGGTTTGGAGACCATATGGTTCTCCCGCTGGTCCAGCTCACTCGCAGCAACGAGCTGACCTCAGTCCCTGCCAATCCACCGCCCCGGAAGCCCGCTTGGCTCAAGGTGAAGGCTCCGGGCGGAGCAACCTACCTGCAAATCCAGCAGTTGATGCGAGATCTCGGGTTGCACACGGTCTGCGAAGAGGCTCGCTGTCCCAACATCGGCGAGTGCTGGGAGCACAAGGCCGCCACCTTCATGATTCTGGGCGACGTGTGCACCAGGAACTGCGCCTACTGCGCGGTTTCGCACGGAACTCCGGCACCCTACGACCCGCTCGAGCCGGTGCGACTGGCTGAGGCAGTGGCGGAGATGGGCTTGCGCCACGTGGTCATCACATCGGTAGACCGGGACGACCTTCCCAACGGTGGCGCCGAAGCGTTTGCTGCATGCATCTCCGAAATCCACCAGCGATTGCCCGAAACGACGGTCGAGGTGCTGACGCCGGATTTCAAGGGTTCGGAGCCGGCGCTGGCCATCGTGCTTGAGGCCAAGCCGGACATCTTCAATCACAACCTGGAAACCTGCGAGCGGTTGTACCGCCTGGCCCGTCCGGGAGGACGCTACGACCGTGCTCTCACCCTTCTCGCTGCGGCTCGCCGCATGGCCCCGGAAGGTCTGACCAAGTCCGGCGTAATCCTCGGGATGGGTGAGGAGTGGGACGAGATCGTGACCTGCATGCGGGACCTGCGACGTAGTGACGTCAATATTCTCACGCTGGGCCAGTATCTCCGGCCTTCCGCCGCTCACCTGCCGATCGCGCGCTACTACACGCCGGCTGAATTCGACGAGCTGCGAGACATCGGAATGGACCTGGGATTCACCCACGTTCAGTCGAGCCCGCTGACTCGGTCGTCCTACCATGCGTGGGAACAAGCAGATGCAGCGGCTCGGCGGCATGACGGCTCGGCGGCTGGCTCGGCCACTCTGACACCATGACCGCTTCCACGAAGGCGTCGCGCAAGCCCGACACCAAGCTCGCCGAGAAGTACCGACTGTATCTCCGCCAGATGCTGCTCATCAGGCGCTTCGAGGAGAAAGCCGGCGAGGCGTACAGCCTGGGCAAGATCGGCGGCTTCTGTCATCTCTACATCGGCCAGGAAGCCGTGGGGGTCGGCTGCCTGTCTCAGCTGCGACCCGACGATTATATCGTCACCACCTATCGCGACCACGGTCAGGCCCTGGTGCGTGGGATATCCTCCCGCGCGGTGATGGCCGAGTTGTTCGGCAAGGCGGCGGGGTGTTCGAAGGGCAAGGGCGGGTCGATGCATATGTTCGACGCATCTCTCGGCTTCCTTGGAGGACACGGAATCGTCGGCGGGCATATTCCGCTCGCCGCGGGAATCGGCTTCGCCATCAAGTACCGCGAGAAAGATCAGGTCGCTATCTGCTTCTTCGGAGAGGCGGCGATCAACAACGGCGCCTTCCATGAGGCGCTGAACATGGCGGGGATCTGGAAGCTGCCCTGCATCTTCATCTGCGAGAACAATCGCTACGGGATGGGCACGGCGCTCGACCGGGCGACGGCCACCTGGAACATCTCCGAGCGCGCCGCTTCGTACGACATGTCCCGAGAGGTGGTGGACGGGCAGGATCTGCTGGAAGTGATGGCCGCAATGGACCGTGCAGTGGTCCGTGCCCGCCGACCCGCAGCACCGACGCTTCTCGAGATCCGGACCTACCGATTTGTAGGGCACTCGATGTCCGACCCGATCCACGGACACTACCGGACCAAGGAAGAGGTGGAGGCGCACCGCAAGCGGGATCCGATCCTGCTCTGGCAGGAGAAGCTCAAGGCCGACGGCATCATCACCGACGAGCAGATCGCCGCGATGGACAAGGAAGTCGTGGCAGAGGTACAGGATGCCTATGACTTCGCTGATGCGGCGAAGGATCCGGAGCTTGAAGAGTTGTACACGGATGTCTACGCGCCAACTAAAACAGGTAGTGGGGAGTAGGTCGTGAGTGGTGAGGCCCCACTCCCCACCACCAACTCCCCACAACCCGCTGACAATTGCGACAATGCCAACACTCACTTACCGCGACGCGCTCAACCAGGCTCTCCGCGAGGAGATGCAAAGGGATCCCGATGTCTTCCTCATGGGCGAGGAGGTCGGGGTCTACCAGGGCGCTTACAAGGTGAGCCGCGGCCTGCTGGAGGAGTTCGGCCCCAACCGGGTCGTGGATACGCCGATCACCGAGCTGGGATTCGCCGGGGTCGGGGTCGGAGCGGCGATGGTTGGCCTGCGACCGATCATCGAGTTCATGACCTGGAATTTCGCGCTGCTCGCGATTGACCAGCTGGTGAATTCCGCGGCCAAGATGCGCTACATGTCCGGCGGGCAGGTCGGAGTTCCGATCGTCTTCCGCGGCCCGTCGGGCGCCGCACTGCAACTTGCCTCGCAGCACTCGCAGTCGTTCGAGAGCATGTACGCCAATATCCCCGGTTTGAAGGTCGTGATGCCGGCGACACCGGCCGACGCAAAGGGCCTGCTCAAGAGCGCGATCCGGGATGACGACCCGATCGTGTTCATGGAGGGCGAGATGCTCTACAACGTGAAGGGTGAGGTGCCAGAAGGAGAGTACACGCTTCCGATCGGGGTCGCGGACATCAAACGTCCGGGCGAGCACGTGACGCTCGTCTGCCACGCGAAGACGGTCGGCATCGCGCTCAAGGCCGCGCAGGAGCTCGAAGCGGACGGAATCTCGGCCGAGGTCATCGACCTTCGCACCATCAGACCGCTGGATACGGCGGCCATCTTCGAGTCGGTCGGAAAGACCCACCGCTGCGTCGTAGTCGAGGAAGGATGGCCCTTCGCCGGCGTCGGGGCGCAGGTAGTGGACGAGATCCAGCGTGAGGTATTCGACGAGTTGGATGCCCCGGTACTGCGAGTCACCGGCGCCGATGTTCCCATGCCGTACAACAAGCGGCTGGAGAAGGCGGCCAAGGTGGATGCGGATAAGGTGGTGGCGGCGGTGCGGAAGGTGACATACAGAGAGGCATAAGAGGAACCTGCATGGCCACGAAAGTTCTGATGGAGGCCCTCTCTCCAACCATGGAGGAAGGCCGCCTGGTGGAGTGGAAAAAGAAAGAGGGCGATACGGTGTCCGCCGGCGATGTCCTGGCCGAGGTGGAGACCGATAAGGCCGTGATGGATCTGGTCGCCCGCGCGGGCGGGACGCTGCTCAAGCAGTTCGTCACCGCAGGCACCACAGTGCCGGTCGCGGAGGTTGTGGCGGTCATCGGTCAGCCAGGAGAAGAGGTCGCGGTCGAGAAGCCGGGGGGTGCCAAGGCTGCGGCTCCTGCGGCGAAGCCGGTACCCGCTCCAGCTCCCACGCCGGCCCCGGCACCTGCTGCGGCACCGGCTGCCCAGATGGCTGCTCCGGCTGCTCCTGCTCCAGCGCCACACTCGGCTCCGGCTCCCCGCCCCTCAGAGCGAATCAAGGCGTCCCCTCTCGCGAGAAAAATCGCCACCGAGCGCGGAGTCGACTTGGCGCTGGTACAAGGCTCGGGTCCCGATGGTCGCATCGTGATCCGCGACCTGGAGGAAGCACGCGCCGGGAGAACCGCTCCGGCTGCAACACCCGCTGCGGCCGCCGCCCCTCTTGTGATGGCGCCGGGAGAGGCTTACCGGGATGTGCCGCTTTCCCAGATCAGGAAGACCATCGCCAAGCGGCTGGTTCAGTCCATCGGACCGGTGCCCACGTTCTATCTCACCACCGAAGTGGACATGGAGCGGGTCTGGGAGGCGCGAGAGGCGCTCAATGCGGGAGCCCGCAAGGGCGCCGAAGCTGAGAGTCCCAAGATTTCGTTCAACGACATCGTGATCAAGGCGGTGGCCAGCGCGCTGCGACAGCACCCCGCCTGCAACGCCTGGTGGCAGGAAGACCGTATTCGCTACTGGAACGAGGTGCATGTGAGCATGGCCGTGGCAGTTGAAGACGGCCTGATCACCCCGGTGATTCGTTACACCGACCAGAAGACGTTGCGACAGATCTCGCTGGAGTCGCGCGACCTGGCGGCTCGGGCCCGGGAGCGGCGCCTGGCACCAGCCGAGTATACCGGAGGAACCTTCTCCGTTTCCAACCTCGGCATGTTCGATATCGACCAGTTCACCGCGGTGATCAATCCGCCCGAGGCTGGTATCCTGGCGGTCGGAACGATCGAGCAGAAGCCGGTGGTCCACAACGGCGAGCTGGTCCCCCGCCGCCGTATGCGGGTGACGATGTCCTGCGACCACCGGGTGATTGACGGCGCAACCGGCGCAGCCTTTCTGCGGACCCTGAAGACCATGCTGGAGAATCCGCTGGCTTTGGTGTGGTAGAAGTAAGGAGTAAGGAGTGAGGAGTAAGGAGTGATTCCTCTATTCGCCGTCCTTACTCCTTACTCCTTACTCCTGACTCCTCACTCCTGACAACTATGGGAGGGCAGTGTGGCCCAGTTTGATGTGATCATCCTCGGCGGTGGCCCTGCAGGCTACGTCTGTGCCATCCGGTGCGCACAGCTTGGGCTCGGCACCGCCGTCGTGGAGAAGGACAAACTCGGTGGCGTGTGCGTCAATATCGGGTGTATCCCGACCAAGGCGCTGCTCCACAGCGCATACACGGCCAATCTCATCGCCCACGACGCGAAGGACCTCGGTATCGAAGTCGGCAGTGTCAAGACCGATTACGGGGTCGCGATGAAGCGGTCGCGGCGAGTCGCCGAGCAGAACTCGAAGGGCGTCGAGTTCCTGATGAAGAAGCACAAGGTGACGGTGTTTCAGGGTGAGGGGAGCCTCGTTCCGGGGAAAAAAGTGAAGGTCGGCGGGGAGACCCACGAGGCAAAGAAGGCGGTCATCATCGCGACGGGCTCGCGAGTGAAGGGCATTCCGCAGATCGGGCTGGAGATCAACAAAACGACAGTCATCAGCTCCGACGAGGCCCTCTTCCTGGAGAAATTGCCGGCCTCGGTCGCGGTGATCGGAGCAGGAGCGGTCGGTTGCGAGTTTGCCGACATCTTCAACGCCTTCGGGTCGAAGGTCACGCTCATCGAGGCGCTGCCTCGAATCCTTCCGCTGGAGGACGCCGAATCCTCAGAGGTGATCAGCAAGAGCTTCCGGAAGCGGAAGATGGATGTGTTCGCGGGCGCCAAGGTCACCAAGGCCCAGGTCGAAAAGGACAAGGTGACGCTGACGGTTGAAGTGGGCGGCAAGACCGAAACGGTGCAGGCGGAGAAGGTCCTCATGGCCGCCGGTCGCGCGGTGAACACCGAAAACATGGGATTCAAGGAAGCCGGAGTGCAGCTGGACCAGCGGGGATTCGTCAAGGTCAACCTTGCGACTCTCGAGACGACCGCGCCCGGAGTCTATTGCATCGGCGATGTGGCCGGTCCCCCCATGCTGGCCCACAAGGGGAGCCGTGAGGGGGTGTTCGTGGCCGAGCTGCTCGCGGGCCACAAGCCGCATGCGATCCGCTACGACAACGTGCCCAGCGTGACCTATTGCCATCCGGAAGTCGCCAGCATCGGGCTGACCGAGGATCAGTGCAAGGAAAAGAAGCTGGACTACCAGGTCGGCCGGTTCCCCTTCAGCGCCAATGGAAGAGCCCGCGCGTCGAACGAGACGGAAGGCCTCGTCAAAATCATTCGCGATAAGAAATACGGCGAGATCCTGGGGGCCCACATCGTCGCGTCTCACGCATCAGAAATGATCCATGAACTCGCCGTGGCCCGGGAAAACGAATACACCGTCGAGGAAGTGGATCTGGCGATCCATGCCCACCCGACACTCTCCGAGGCAATCGCCGAGGCCGCGCTCGATTCGATGGGCCGGGTGTTGCACATCTGAGGATTTCAGATTGAAGATTTGATGACAATTGGGAATTGAAATTTGTAATTTTTAACTGATGGGAAGGCAAATTGCTGAACGAGGACGATGAGTCGTATCAGCTGGGCCTTGCGCTCCGCGCGCTCGCTTTTGGGGTGCTGTTCGGAACGGCAGTCATCGCGATGGTCCTGTGGCTGGTACGTACCCTGCAACTGCAGTCCACCCCCACGACCTCGCCTGAGACCGGTGGTCCCCAGGCCATGCTGCTATTGATTGGAACACTGGTCGGTGTGCTTGCGGGCGGAGCCGCGACCTGGTCGCTCCTGAGGCCGGTCGGATCGC
>Ga0207648_10000027_pt1 | contig 130128 bp, 115 predicted proteins | sample KBSMisM32_FD_184310 | JGI IMG/M metagenome (GOLD analysis project Ga0207648, IMG submission 184310) | Miscanthus rhizosphere microbial communities from Kellogg Biological Station, Michigan, USA - KBS Miscanthus M3-2 (SPAdes) (version 2) | ecosystem: Host-associated > Plants > Roots >...
GCATGCGTTTGGTACGCACATGCTTGAGGAGGGAGCCGACCTGCGCGCCATTCAGGAACTTCTCGGGCATGAACGACTCTCGACAACACAACGCTACACACAACTCTCGATGAAGCACGTGCTGCAGGTCTACGATCAAACGCATCCGCGGGCCAAGTAGGCTAGTCTGCAGCAGCCGAGTGCGATTCCCGCTCCTGTTGCGGCGCAACGCTATTCTCTCTCAAGCCCTCCCACATATGGACCACGCTGGCGCGAAGTTTAGATGTGAGTTGGTCGTAGGTTGCTTCTGACGCTTGCGGTTCCGGCGGAGGCTGAATTGGATTCCCGAAAGCGATCTTCAAGTTGCTGAACTTTTGAAACGATTTTCCCCGAGGCCAAGCTTCGTAAAACCCTTCAATCGCAACCGGGACAATCGGGGCTTGCAGGTGGACGGAAAGAATCGCCGCGCCTTTCTTAAAGACTTTTGGTGAGCCGTCGATGCTGCGCTCTCCTTCGGGATATAGGATCAGAATACGTCCGTGCCTCAGCCCATAAGCGCCGGCGCGCATCGCGGGAATAAGATGTGCATCAGGATCGACGACCAAAACGCGAATGTAACGCGCCACTTTGCGCATAAAGCCGGATCCGAAAATATCACTTGTACCAACTGCAAAGAGCTGACGAAAGATTCCTTCAGGTAGGACAGACGCCAGAACGACAGGGTCGAGATAGCCTTGGTGATTTGACGAAATGATGTACGGACCTTTTTGCGGAAGGTTTTCGAGTCCAGAGACCTGGAGATGAAACCGATCCCGAGCGAAGACCTGAACAACACGTGAAATGAGAAATAGAATCGTATCGAAGAAAAGCCTAGGGGTTGCCACCGAACGCACTTCCGCATCCGTCGGCTCCTCTTCAAGAACAGTCTTCCATCCAGCGAACTGTTCTCGAGTTGTAAGTCGTACTTTGCCGCTGGACGCGCTCTCAAGGACGGCGTCGATGATCTGGCGCACGGTGTAGATCTCGGCAAGTTGCGACTCTTCTACGTCACCTCCGAGGTGTTGTTCCAGCGCGACGAGCAGTTCCACACGTTGCATGGAATCTAATCCCAGATCGAGTTCTAAATTGTCGTCGGGTCGTATTTGTTCGGGCGCTTTCGCTGCCGACTCGCGAATTACCGACACCGCACGCTGGACATCCGGCAGGGCGAGCCAAACCTCATCTTCGCTCGATAAGGGTTTGCTCGCTGGGAGTTCAGCATCCACATCTTGCTTCTTTCCCTGGTTTGCTCGAACGCGTTTTTCGATTTCAAATCGCTTCAACTTGCGAGTGGTGGTACGAGGCAAATCTTCTTGCCAGATCTCGTAGCCTCCGATTCGTTTGGTCGAAGCAATCTTTTGCGAGAGGCCTTCAATTTCAAAGCGAATCACTTCCTTGGCATTGACGACTCGGCGTTCTTTGAGGGCGTCGAAGTCAGGGACAACCACAGCGTAAAGCCGCTCGCTCGTGGGATCTCCGGGTGTGGCTTCCAGGCTCATGACACATAATTCCTTGATTGAGGGAGCTTTCAGATAGTGGGATTCAATCTCGTCGGGATAAATGTTTTTACCGTTCGCCAGGACGATGAGTTCTTTTTTTCGTCCCGTAATGAACAGGTTTCCGCGAGAGTCGAAGTGGCCTAGGTCGCCCGTGAAGAGCCAGCCATCGCGCAGAGTTGCTTGGGTGGCATCTGGTCGATTCCAGTAGCCTTTCATCACAATGGGGCCGCGAATCGCGATCTCTCCCGTAGCTGGGCCGCCATCATCCGATGGTTGCGGATCCACGATCTTGCCGTCGATTGTTGGGAGGGCTGGTCCAACCGAGCCGATTACGATGCGGCCTGGAGGGTTGAGAAATGCTGCAGCAGATGTTTCCGTCAAGCCATAAGCGTTCAGAAGATCAATTCCAAAGGCGCGAAAATCGTATGCGATAGCGGGGTCAAACCTGGAGCCGCCAGTGATCAGATAGCGAATGCGCTTTCCGAATGTGGCGTGAATCTTTGCGAAGAAGAGCTTGCCCGCGTTCAGCCCGAACTTGCGCAAAACCAGGTTGAGTTTCATCAAAGAACGTAAAAGTGTCTTCGCGATATTGCCGCGCTTGGCTACCTCTTTAAAAATTCTTTCGTGAATCAGATAAAAGAATTGAGGTACGACTGCGAATACGGTGATCCCTCGTTCCTGTAAGGCGCGGAGTAACTCTGTTGTGTTCAGAGTTTCGAGATATACAACCCGCGCTCCTTTCACCAGGGGAAGCATCAGGTTGGCCATCTGAGCCAACACGTGGAACATTGGCAGAATACCGAGTACGGCATCGGCGGGTCCAACCTTCAGGAGTCCAAAGACCGCGTTCACCTCACCCATGAGGTTCCCGTGAGTGAGCATGACACCCTTTGGGTCGGCGGTCGTTCCCGATGTGTAGAGCAGGGCCGCGACGGCGTCTTCACGCGCGTCCACAGGCTTAAAATCCCCAGGCCCTTTTTCAAACATCGTTTCACAATCGGGGAGGTCGTTCTCTTTGGGCCTTTGCTGATCGGGCCGCTCGGTGAGAGCGAGACGCACATTTGTGCCGGCAGCAGCTTCGGTAGCCACAGGCTGGTGTTTCCCATCGCAGAAAATGAGAGTGGCTCCGCTATCCTTTAAAAGCTTTGCGACTTGCTCTGCATGGAAAGCCGTGTCCAGTGGAACAGCCGTGTAGCCTGCGGCAATCGAGCCCAGGTACGCCGCCACCCACCGTGGATGATTGGCGGCGAGTATAGCGACGCGGGTTCCAGGTTCGAGGCGCTGGTCGCGCAACCATCGCCCGATGGACTCGGCCATGTGCCGGGTCTGTGCAAACGTGTAACTCTCTACGTTCTCGCGGCGTTGGATCTCAAGCGCGGTGTTTTCCGGCCAGCGCTCAGCGCACTGGGTGAACATGTCATAAAAGGTGGCCATGGCGTCAGCGGGAATATACCTGAAATCGAGTGCTTGGCGCGCGCAAGTGCCATCACCCCAGCTGGTGCTGTGAACGATATGACTGCATCTAATATGCTACGCTTTATAAGATGCTGGGCGTTGCGTGTCCGCCTGAAGGACTTCGATTTTGATTAACACTCTAGTAGCCAAGGTTTTCGGAACCAAGAACGAGCGCGAGATCAAGCGACTGATGCCTCGCGTCGAGGAGATCAATCGTCTTGAGCCCGCCATGCGCACGCTTTCCGACGCAGAATTGCAGGGCCAAACCGAGAAATTCCGTCGACAGATTCAGGAGCGTCTCAACCGTTTTGCCGCTGAGCCCGACGCTGATCCCGATCGCATTAAACAAGTTGAGATTGATCGTAATCAAGCCCTGAAGGAAGTGCTGGATGAGCTCTTACCTGAAGCTTTTGCTGTGGTTCGCGAAGCCGGTCGTCGCGTCCTTAACATGCGTCACTTTGATGTTCAGCTAATCGGCGGAATGGTCTTGCACGAAGGCAAGATTGCAGAAATGAAGACTGGCGAAGGCAAAACGTTGGTCGCAACGCTGCCAGTTTATCTGAACGCCCTCAGCGGTCGCGGTGTTCACGTTGTTACCGTTAACGACTACCTGGCCAAACGCGACTCTGAGTGGATGGGCAAGCTCTATACATTCCTCGGCCTAACGGTGGGCGTGATTGTCCACGAGTTGGACGACGAGGAACGGCAGCAGGCCTACGGTGCTGACGTTACTTACGGCACCAACAACGAATTCGGATTCGACTACCTGCGCGACAACATGAAGTTTGACGTCAAGGATTGCGTGCAGCGCGGTCATAATTACGCAATTGTGGACGAAGTCGATTCGATCCTGATCGACGAAGCACGTACGCCACTCATCATTTCAGGGGCCAGCGAAGAGTCGACAGACAAATACGCGCGGGTCAACCGGATTATTCCAGAGTTGGAAAAAGGCGAAGAGATTGATGTGGCTCCTGGCGAGCCCAAGCAATACACCGGCGATTTTACTGTTGATGAAAAGCACAAATCGATCACGGTAACCGATCAAGGCTGGGAGAAAGTTGAGCGGCTTCTCGGCATTACGAATGTTGCAGATCCTGAGAATTGGGCGATCAAGCATCATGTCGAGACTGCGGTTAAGGCTCACGCACTCTACCGCCGTGACGTCGAGTATGTCGTAAAAGACGGTGAAGTGATCATTGTCGACGAGTTTACGGGTCGAATGATGCCGGGACGGCGCTGGTCGGACGGACTTCACCAGGCCATCGAAGCCAAAGAGAATGTGAAAGTTGAGCGAGAGAACCAAACACTTGCCACCATCACGTTCCAGAATTATTTCCGCATGTACAAAAAATTAGCGGGAATGACCGGTACTGCAGAGACGGAAGCCCCCGAATTCGACAAGATCTACCGGTTGGAAGTGATGATCATTCCGACCAACAAAACGATGTTGCGCATTGAGAACCCGGACATCGTTTATCGTACGGAGAAAGAAAAGTACTTCGCTGCCGCAGACGAGATTCAACGGTTGAACCAAACCGGGCAGCCGGTTTTGGTTGGCACAACCTCCATTGAAAAATCCGAGAAGTTGTCGGACCTCTTAAAGAAAAAGGGGATCAAGCACGTTGTCTTGAACGCCAAGTATCACGAGCGGGAAGCAGAGATTGTGGCGCAAGCTGGGCGCAAGGACATGGTTACGATTGCGACCAACATGGCCGGTCGTGGTACGGACATCCTCCTAGGCGGCAACCCGGAATTCATGGCCAAGCAGGAATGCGTAAAGAAAGGCATTGCGCAGCCGCTTCGCGCCGCACAAGGCAAGCTTGACGCCAACATCGCCGACGGCAAAAGCACGGCGTGGTATTACGCCGGCAATGAGTATGTTGTGCCTACTGAACAATGGATCGAGGCTTTTAATCGTTACAAGGCCGAGACCGATCGCGAGCACGACGCCGTCACCGCTGTGGGTGGATTGCACATCTTTGGCACGGAACGTCATGAAGCTCGCCGCATTGACAACCAGTTGCGCGGCCGCGCTGGACGCCAAGGTGATCCTGGGTCTTCCCGGTTCTTTTTGTCGTTGGAAGACGACCTGATGCGGATTTTCGCAAAGGAGTGGGTTTCAAACCTGCTCCAACGTCTCGGCATGGAAGAAGGCGTGCCGATCGAGTCGAAACTGATTACTCGGCGAATCGAAGCAGCGCAGAAAGCAGTTGAGACGCAGAACTTTGAAGCTCGCAAGCATCTGCTTGAGTACGACGACGTGATGAACAAGCAGCGAGAAGCCGTGTACGGTTTACGTCGGCAATTGCTCGAAGGCGTAGATCAGAAGGACTTGATTCTCGAAGACTACGTCACAAGCATTCTTGCAGAGCTTCTAGAAGAGTTCTGTCCAGTCAAGGCGCATGCGGACGACTGGGACGTGAAGGGCCTGAAGGACGCGATCTTTACCCGCTTCGGAGTGGACATTCTGGCAGAAGGGGTGAAGCCGGAGACCCTGAACCGCCAGGAACTGGGCGACGCGATCTTCGACAAACTGAAAGATCGTTACGACGCCAAAGAGCGGCTGATCGGCCCTGACGCCATGCGTTACCACGAGCGGATGATCATGCTCAGCGTGCTTGATTCGCAGTGGAAAGATCACTTGCTCGGCATGGATCACTTGAAGGAGGGAATTGGTCTTCGGGGATACGGGCAGCATGATCCACTTGTCGAATACAAGAAGGAATCTTTCGACATGTTCGAAGACATGATGAGGCGCTTTCAGGAAGACACGGTCCGATACTTGTACCTGATGCAAGTTCTCGAACGCCCGGGTGGAGACTTCGGCGCTGCGAGCGGGCCCGGTGGAGGTCCCGAAGGGCAAGGTCCCGAAAGCGACGTGCGCTCACCGCTGACTGGCAGTAATGGCGGGAACGGACGACCGCCTCGTAATATCGCGACCTCGGTAGACGACCTCGAGGAAGCGTTCCAACGAAGAAAGCGGCGAGAATTGGAACAGGCGCGCATGGCTGGCGCCGGCGACCAACAGCCTGTCCAGCAAGTGGTGCGCTCAGGATCAAAGGTGGGGCGTAACGATCCGTGCCCTTGCGGGTCTGGAAAGAAATACAAGAAGTGCTGCGGAGCGTAATCTAGTTAGCGCTACCGCTTCACTTCCTTGAAAGTCATTTCTCTTGCATCGCTTTTCATTTCGCGTTTCCACTCAAGAAAGAGCGGAGCATATGACGAAGTGATGTATGCGCTGCGCGCAATGCCTAGTTGTTGCGCAGTTCGATCAATCCACCGAGGCAGGCCTTCCACTTCCGCGAAAGTTCCTATCGGAGTCTCATCGACGACGACGTGACCGATATCATCGGTCCACTCCGCCCTGAATTTTTCGTAACGAAATGTGGGTTGAAATCCAAGAGCTCGAAGGATCGAATCGGTCCTGGCGCCATCCGAGACCCGGGTCTCGTTTTCTACACGGGCCTTATGTCTGCCCGTTTTGCTCTTGGATTTGTGAGTCAACACCCATGTCGATCCGTATTTCCGCAGGCGTAACAGTTCGCCATTGCGTCGTAGGACCTGGCCATCCTGATCGTAGAGGGTGTTCATTTCATGTGTGCGGGGCGTGGCGAGTCGAAATCCTGCGGCTTTCAAAGCGCGGTTCAACTTCCCAACGCTCTCGACGCGAAACTTGATCTCAATTTCTTTTGGAGGCATGCAGTGAAGAGAGTATCAGGGGAAGTCATTGCTAAGAAAATGTCGGGAGCTTCACAAGATCATCGTGGGGCACCGGCTCCAGGGGATGTCCGGCCTTGCGCCATGCGCGCAAGCCTCCCACGATTACGAACGCACTGAAGCCTTGCTCCCGCAGCATGAGCGCCACACGGGCGCTCGTGGCCTCGCGTGCTCAAGTGCAGTAGACATAAATGTCTCTATCCTTGGGAAGATTCTTGACCTCTTCGGCCAGGTTGTTGGGTTCGATCCGCACGGACCCCTTGATGCGCTGCGAGTCGGCATCGTAATAACCGTGGCTGCGGACGTCTACGACGAGCACCGGCTTTTCGTCCGTCGAGGTGAGGCGCCGCGCAACTTCCTCGACTGGAATTCGAGGTGCGAGTTTATAGACGCGATACTTATGGAATAGCCAAATTCGGTAGACGATATAGCCGGCGATACCGAATCCCAAGACAATTTCCGCGGCGGATCCGGCGGACTTTAGACCACGCGTGATCGCGCGCAACAAATCACTGAAGATAAAACCACCAACTCCATATGCGCCGACGTACAGCGCTGCGCCAATGGCGTCAAATTGCAGGAATTGAGTTACCCGCATCTTCATGCTTCCCGCTAAGGGAGGCGACATTGTGTTGATGCCTGGAACGAACTTCGCAAACAACAAGGTTTGTTTGCCTCGGCGGTAGAAGTATTCGGCAGACCGAAGTATGCAGCTCTCGGGGTTTGCGGACAGCCTGCAGAGCAGTCCGAGCAGCGCCCATCCGCTAACGCGTCCTATTAGGAAAAGAATGACATCGCCGACCATGATGCCGGCGAACGCAGCGCCAAAGGCCAGAAATGGGTTGAGTTGTCCGTACGCACTCAGTGCTCCGGCGGTAAGAATCGCGAGAGCTGCGGGCAAAGGTAACCCAACGGCTTCAAGAAAACACAGAAAGGCCAAAAGCACATACCCGTGCATCGGTAGCGATTTCAGCACTTCTTCCATGAGTCAGTAGATTACGTGCCGCCGCGTGAGGCGTCCAGCGAAGGCAAAATTTATAAGTGTCGAGAGGTTAGATTCGCGAGAAATGGCGCGGATTCGCCCAAATGCAGGCAGGCGTTATTTTTCTCGTGCAACGACGAACTCGGGCGCCCACAAGAGAGAGCGTTTCGAGTCGGAATCTGGAAATGTGCAAATGGCGTTGCGCGCGGCGTCCGCATATTTCACAGCCTCTTCGTGCGCATAATCAAGCGAGCCGTAGCGCGTTAGGATGTCTAGGATCTGCGCGTGAGTTACGCCGTTGAAGGCGCGATCACGAAGAACCGTCTCAATCTGCGCCCGCTCTTCCTGCGTACAGCGCTCTAGCGCGTGAATCACTGCCATCGTGACCTTGCCTTCACGCAGATCACTCGCTACCGGCTTGCCGAGAACATCCTCAGTCGCAGTCAAGTCGAGCACGTCGTCGACGATCTGGAACGCCATCCCAAGGTTCCGACCATACTTCCCCAAGCTTTCTTCCTGGTCCTCAGTCGCGCCGCCTAGGATGCCGCCAAGCCTCATCGAGACCGAGAACAAACATGCTGTCTTGCGATAAATAAGGTCAAAGTGTTCGCTCAATGAGATGAGCTTTCCGAGCTTCTCCATCTGGAGCAGTTCGCCTTCAACCATCTGTTGCGTTAGCTCGATGAGCGTGTCAAGGATTCTGAAATTCCGCTCCTGCACGGCCAGTTTGAATGCCTGCATGTAGAGCCAGTCGCCGGCGAGCACACACTTTGAATTTCCCCACTGTGTATTCGCCGCCGGGCGGCCACGGCGGATCTGAGCCTCGTCAATGATGTCGTCGTGAACCAGCGTGGCTGTGTGGATGATCTCGACGACCGCGCCCAGCCGGACAGCGCCGCGTCCTTCATAGTTAAACAGCTTTGAAGCGAGCAACAGCAGTGCCGGACGGATTCGTTTCCCGCCGCCACCGCGAAGATATTCTCCGATCTCCGTAATCGCAGCGACATTGGACACCGTATCGCGCCCGAACTCCGCTTCAATGGCGACGAGGTCGTCACGGAGCAGGTCGAAGATCTCTTTTCCGTTGATGGCTGCTGACGTGCTCAAACTCTTCCTTTAATTTGACCTGTAGTTCGTGAACTGCATATCAATTCCAAAGTCACGTTGTTTCAGTAGCGCAATCACTTCCTGCAGCGAGTCGCGGTCTTTGCCGCTGACTCGAACCACATCCGCTTGAATGGAAGCCTGCACCTTTTTCTTCGAGTCCTTGATTGCTTTCACAATGTCGCGGGCCTTCTCGATTGGGATGCCCTGCTGCATCGTGACTTTCTGCTTTGCGGTACCGCCCAGCGACGACTCGATCGTTCCGTAGGTTAAGCCTTTTAAGGGCACGCCGCGCTTTACGAGTTTCTGTTGAAGGATATCGTTGATCGCCTTCAGTTTATACTCGTCCACCGAGTGCAACACGATTGCCTCTTTGCCTTCCAGCGTGATGTTCGACTTCGAATCCTTCAAATCGAAGCGCGTCGTGATCTCCTTCATGGCCTGCTGAATGGCGTTGGACACTTCCTGAAGGTCAATTTTGCTCACGATGTCGAAAGTGTTATCTGGCATTGCCTTGATCCACGTTAGATAGATTCCACCGCATACTTAAAAGGTGCAGACCTAACAAGCTAACCGGAGTTAGCCTTTTCGTGAAGCGAAAAGAAACGATAGAAATTTTGCGTGGTTTGCGTGCCGACCTCTTCGGCTGAAAGGTGGCGCAAGTCACCGATCTGGCGGGCAACATCCTTAACGAAGGCCGGTTCGTTGCGCTTTCCCCGATTCGGCGCCGGCGCCAGGAATGGCGAGTCGGTTTCGATGAGGATGCGGTCGAGTGGCACGGTTAATGCGGCCTCCCGAATCTGCTGGGCCTTGGGAAAAGTAATGTTTCCGGCGAACGAAATTATGAAGCCCATGTCCAATGCACGTTTGGCTTGGGCGGCGTTGCCAGTGAAGCAGTGCAGGATCCCACCGAGGCCACTCGGAGCCCACTGATCGCGAATCAATCCGAGGCAATCGTCCCATCCATCATCACTATTTTCGGAGGGGCGGCAGTGAATCACAATCGGGAGTTTTGCGTCTTGAGCAATCTCCATTTGCTGGTAGAAGACGCGCTTCTGCACGTCGCGCGGGGAGTGATCGTAAAAATAATCGAGCCCGATCTCCCCGACCGCTATGACCTTGGGTCGCTTCAGAAGCTGCGCCATCCGATCATAGGCCGATTGGCCAGCGAGCTTCGCCTCGTGTGGATGGATACCGATGGTCGCGTAAATGAACTCGTACTTCTCGGCTAACTGGATACCGCAGTCAAAGTTCTCTGGGCCATCGCCGTTGCCGATCGCAACGATTGCTTCAATCCCACTCTCGCGAGCACGGGCGATGACCTGCTCGCGATCGTCGTCGTAGCGATGTCCTTCTAGGTGGGCGTGGGAGTCGATGTACATTGGCATTAGCTTCCTGGCGGAAGCTTTGCATCATGAAGGTGATAGTCGATATGACGACATGCCTCGCGAATTTCCAAGATCATATCGTCGATGATATCGTCACCGTGTGCGGACCTGCTCTCGAGGGCATTGACCAGTTTTGGGAGGAATCTATCGTAGATTTCGACGATAGATTCGCGAATGTCATACAGCGCCAGTGTGAATGAATCTGCTTGCTCCTCAGACATGATTTTTCTTGTTGAAAGCAGCTTGAGCAGTGCCTCCCGACTCTCCATTGTGAACTCACGCATGCGTTCCTTCCGTCGATTCAACGAAGCCGAAACAGGTAGAAATCAGCCTGAATTACTTCAGCCTCGTTCCCACCGGCACATCCTCCAAGAAACTTGCCAGCACCGGTCTGCCGCCTTCGGGCGAGGCGGCAACAATCATCCCGTTCGATTCCAGTCCGCGGAGTTTTCGCGGTGCCAGATTGACGACGATCACAACTTTGCGTCCGACTAGCGTCTCGGGTGCGTAAGCCTCCGCGATACCCGCAACCACTTGGCGCACTTCGGTCCCAAGGTCGACTTCGAGACGCAGCAATTTGTCAGCACCCTTGACTCGCTCAGCGACCTTAACTTGTCCGACACGCAATTCGACTTTGCTGAAATCGTCGATCGAAATCTTGCCGTCGGCTGCGGGGGCTGCAGGCTTTGGCACCGGCAGTGCCGCTGAGCTCGGTGCAGTCGGTGCAGATATGGTTTCAGGTTTGGTTTCTGCGACGGGAAGTGCCGAGCGTCCCTCATCTTCCATTTTCTGCATCCTCTCAATCGCTGATTTGTCGGCGCGTGGAAAGACTGGTTCCACAGTACCCAGCTTTGTGCCAAGGGGAAGCTGGCCCCATTTCAAATCTGAGAGCGCAAATTTCTTGATGTCGCCCAGCCCCAGTTGCGACCAGATGCGCGCAGTCGAATCCGGAATGACGGGGTGCGCCAAGGCGGTTACGATCCTCAACGCTTCTGCACTCGTATAAAGGATGGTCGCGAGGCGTGCTCGGCTCCCTTCATCCTGCTTCTCCCCGAGGGCCCACGGTTCGTTCTCCACGATGTACTTGTCAACGGAGGCTACCAGTCCCCATGCGACTTCGAGCGCCTTTGAGAACTGGTATTGATCGAATAAAGCGCTGCTTTCGGCAATCGCTTTTCGCGCCGCTGCGGCAATTGTGTCGTCCGCTGCCGTGTGGGCCGCCGTATGCGACGGGTAGGGGATCTCACCCTTGAAATAACGAGTGATCATCGTGAGTGTCCGGCTGGCAAGGTTGCCCAGTCCGTTCGCCAAATCGGCGTTGTAACGCTGGACAACGGCATCGAAGCTGAACGAACCATCTTGTCCGAAAACAATCTCGCGCAGCAGAAAGTAGCGCAGCGCATCGGAACCTAAAACCTCCAGGATTGTCTCCGCGCGCACGATGTTTCCGCGCGACTTCGACATCTTGTTTTCTTCGAAGAGTAGCCAACCGTGCGCGACGATCCCTTTTGGAAGAGGTAATCCTGCGGCCATCAGAAAAGCAGGCCAATAGACACAATGGAAGCGGACGATCTCTTTGCCGATCATCTGAACATCCGCGGGCCAATATTTGTCGAATTTTGTTGTGTCGGAGGAACCGTAACCGAGTGCCGTAATGTAGTTGGTGAGTGCATCGAGCCAGACGTAGATTACGTGCTTCGGATCATCCGGCACAGGAATGCCCCACGAGAAGGTCGATCGGCTAATCGAGAGATCGCGCAGGCCTCCGCGCACAAACGACATGACTTCGTTGCGTCGAGTCTCGGGTCGGATGAAGTCCGGCTGCTCGCTGTAAAGCGCCAGCAGCTTGTCCTGGAACTCAGATAGTTTGAAGAAGTAGTTTTCCTCGTGAACCGTCTCGGTTGGCCGTTCGCATTCCGGACACGGGGCGCCGGGGCCAACCGCATCAACGTACAGCTCGTCGTATACACAGTATTGTCCCGTGTACGTTCCCTTGTAGATGTAACCGTTGTCGCGGATCTTTCGAAAAAGCGCCTGTGCGCCCTTCTTGTGTCGATCGGATGTGGTCCGAATGAAGTCGTCGTACGTCAAACCCATGCGGTCCCAGAGCGCCCGAAACTGGGCTGAGATCTCGTCGGCGAACTCCTGGGGAGTCTTACCCGAGGCTTCGACCGCGCGTTCAATCTTCTGCCCGTGTTCATCGGTGCCGGTTAGGAAGTAGGTATCCGATCCAAGCATGCGCTGGCGTCGGGCGATCGCGTCGCACGCAATGGTGGTGTAGGCGTGTCCAATGTGGGGACGCGCGTTGACGTAATAAATCGGGGTTGTGATGTAGAACTTCTTGCTCATTGATTTTCGCTAGTCAGCCGCGACGGCTCCAGATCTCAGATCGGCGACATCAATTCCAATGTGTTGCAAATGGTGAAGCATGTGTTCCAGGTAATCTTCGAAAACAAATTCAATGGTCAGGGGCTCTGAACCAGCAATCGTACACGTTCGTGACCGCGCAGATTCGGGGACGGCTTCGGCCGCTGCCAAGAGTTGTTGGTTAAGGGCGCGCCACAATTCGATCAGTTCACGCCATTCTCGCCGCTTGTAGCCATGCAAATCGACCCATGCTTGTTGCGCATAGCCGGGCATGGCAGGGTTGTCTTCGAGTTGTGCGCGAACGATCCGCTGATGGTTATTCGCTGCGGAATCGATCAGATGTCCCAATTCTTCTCTCGCGGACCACTTGGAGGGCGAAGGCGCAATATCGGTGTCGCGGTCGGAAATTCTCTCAAGTCGATCCGGCACATGCTTCACCAGCCTCTGCAGCAGCACTAGTCCTCGCATGGCTGAACCCTTCTCGCGACATACTTCTGCACGGCTTCCTGCAGCACCTTCTTGAGCGGGACGTGATACTGAACCGCGATTCGCCGACAGTCTTCGTATTCGGGCGTGTAGTTACTGATAGTTCCGTTCATGCTGGAGATTTTCATCCTGACTTCCCCCCATTGGGTCTCAACGCTTTCAAAACGCCGTGCCAAAGTCTGTCGTCGTTCCTCGCGACGGCGCACTCCGAGAGTTGAAGTTTCCTGAAAAATGAGTTGCGTCAAACGCGAGGCGTGTTGTGGCGTTGACAGAACGGTCAGCAAAGTCCCAGGACGGTTTTTCTTCATCTGTACGGGTACTGAGAAAGCATCAAGCGCGCCCTCTTCGAACAGCTTTTCCAGTGTGTAGCCCACGACTTGCGGACTCAGGTCGTCCAGATTAGCTTCGAGGACCACGACGGTGTCTTGCAGGGTTTTTGAGTCGGATTGTGCATCCGCTTCGCCGACTGTCAGCCGCAGCACGTTCGGTTGTTCCGGAAAATCTCTCGTTCCCGCGCCGTAACCCATCTTCTCAATTTTGAGCGCTGGAAAACTCGCAAAGCGTGTGACTAATGTGTTCACGATGGCTGCGCCGGTCGGTGTTACCAGTTCGAGGTTCAGTCCCGAGGAATAAACCGGAACGCCCTTCAGCAGCTCCATGGTGGCAGGAGCGGGAACTGGGAGGGCCCCGTGTGCGCACTTCACGGTGCCGCCACCCACGTTCAGCGGAGAACAGATCCACTCATCCACCTGCAAGGCCTCTGCCCCAACCGATGCGCAGACGATATCGACCATCGCGTCCACTGCGCCGACCTCATGAAAATGGACTTTGTCGATCGACGTGTTGTGGATCTTTGCCTCCGCGTGCCCCAGCGCTTCAAAGATGGACACAGCGGTCTTCTTCGCGCTCTCGCCAATTTTTGCGACATCAATGATTTCGCGAATCTCCTTGAGGTGTCGTCCGTGAGAAGGGTTGGCAGTCTTGCCTGCTGGCGATCCGTGTGCCTGAGCACCCGAATTGTCATCGTGCCCATGCTCAATATGGTGTTTTTGCACGCCAGCGTCGTTCTGCTTCCAGTAAACCTCGCGGGGTAAATCCTTTTCGCCGTGCGAGAATACGTCTACTTTTGTGGCCGCGATGCCATTGCGGACGACCCTTGACACCTCCAGCCGCGCGTCGATGTTCAAGGCCGTCACGGTTTGCGCCAGCAACGTCGGAGAAACGCCGGCGTCCACGAGGGCGCCTAGAAACATGTCGCCACTTACCCCGGAAAAGCAATCGAGATACGCTATGCGCATGAGAAACCGTCCGTCGGGCTTTCGCTTTACCTACGCAGGAGCTGTTAGCGCAGGACAATTCGGCTGATCAAAGTCTAATTTTTCATCATAGGGAAGGTGGCATCGGTCGTCAAACCTCGGCCCGGTGCGCGGTTTGCTACAATCACTAGTTTATTCAATCAGTTAGAGGCCCTCTTGTACCGTCATCTGCAACACAGACTCGCGAACGCGATCCAGGATTTCCTCCGCCGTACCTACGATCTTGATCTAACGAAATTTGCCATCGAACAACCACCGAAGGTTGAAATGGGCGAGTACGCCTTGCCGCTAGCCTTCGAACTGGCAAAGAAACTCCGCAAGGCCCCGCGGAAAATTGCCGAGGAGATGGTCGCGGGAATCGGCCAGATTCCTGGTTTTGATCGGCTCGACGTAGCCGGTGCGGGCTACATCAACGCACGAGTCGACCGTGCCGCGGTCGCGACTGCGCTTGCTTCCGACGAAAACCCGGGCGCGCCCACTCCCAGCGGCAAGATCCTCGTCGAGCACTCGAGTATTAACCCCAACAAGGCCGCGCACATCGGACATCTTCGCAATGCCATCTTGGGCGATACGTTCGTAAGATTGCTGCGCTTCACCGGCAGGGAAGTGGACGTCCAGAATTACATCGATAACACCGGAGTTCAGGTAGCGGATGTAGTAGTCGGCTTTCTCTCTATTGAGAAGAAAGCTCGCGCCGAAATTGCAGAGCTCGCCGTCCGTCCGCATTTCGACTTCCTATGTTGGGATATCTATGCTCGCGTCTCGCAATGGTACGACGAGGACAAACAAAATCTGCATGTCCGTTTGAAAACGCTCCACGAGATCGAAGAAGGCAACAACGAGACATCGGCGATAGCCGACCTGATTTCGACCGCTGTGCTGCGCCGCCATTTGGAAACGATGGACCGGCTCGATATCGAATACGATTTTCTTCCCCGCGAAAGCGAAATTCTGCATCTGCATTTTTGGGATTCGGCATTTACAAAGCTGAAGCAAGCGGGCGTGCTGACCTACGTTAACGAGGGTAAAAACAAAGGATGTTGGGTCATGCGACGCGCGGGCACCAACCAAGTCTCTCCCGCAAGCGCGGAGAACGCGGACCAAGACAAAGTGGCGGAAGAAGACCAGAAAGTGATCGTCCGATCCAATGGCACCGTGGGCTACGTCGGGAAAGACATTGCCTACCACATGTGGAAATTTGGCTTACTGGGGCGAGATTTCGCTTATCGCAAGTTCTATCTTTATCCGAACCAGCACCAGTGCTGGATATCGGCGACTGAAGGAGAAAAAGACCATCCTCACTTCGGCGATGTCGCAGAAATCTACAACGTCATCGATGCGCGTCAATCGGAAGCACAGAGCACGGTGATCGATGCTCTTCGCGGGTTAGGCTACAACGCGCAAGCGGATCACTACACGCATTTCTCCTACGAGATGGTGGCGCTCACCCCACGCTGCGCGGCTGAACTCGGATACATGCTTTCCGAGGAAGATCAGGCGCGCTCCTACATCGAGGTTTCAGGACGCAAGGGGTTTGGAGTCAAGGCAGACGATCTTCTTGATCGGCTAATCGCATCTGCGAGGGAACAAGTCGACACTCGGCACCCTGAATTGAGTGAGGATGAACGCAACTCCATCGCAACGCAGATAGCGATCGGCGCTTTGCGATACTTCATGCTGAAGTACACGAAGCCCTCAGTAATAGCTTTTGACTTCAGGGATGCACTCAGCTTCGAGGGAGAAACGGGACCATACGTACAATATGCCGCTGTTCGCGCGACAAACATTTTTAGAAAAGGCGGGTATGATCCCGACACACTCCGCTCGGCGAGCGTCGATTTCGAAAAATACCTATCCGGCGAGCCTGGCAACGAAATCTGGGAACTGTGGCTGGCGTCAGCCAAGACAACGCAAGTTGTCGATCAATGTATTGCGACGACGGAGCCGGCTTACTTAGCCAAACATGCTTTTCAGCTCGCACAGGCCTTCAACATTTTCTACCACCGTCACCCTATCCTCAATGAACCCGACCTCCAGAAGAAGGTATTCCTGTTAGTGAGCACTGCCGTGGTACGCCGCGAGCTTATTCGAGTTCTCGGCCTCATGGGAATTACCGTCCCATCTGTAATGTAGCGGGAACACTCGGGACCTCAATGGGTTAAGTGGAACTGCAACGTGGACCCCCATATCTGCATCCAATCGTTAGATAAGAAAAGTGGTGAAACACATGAAGAAATCGTTGCTTTTGCTTTCCGCAGTGTGCCTTTTGGCCGGCACGATGCTCGCTTCGCCAATGACTTTTCCAGGCACCATTGCGAATGCACGTTACGTCTACGTGACTAGTTACGATGGGGATCAGTACAACCCTTCGCTTCTGCCGGATGATCGTCAGGCCATCTCGAGCGTTCAGGACTCGATTCAAAAATGGGGCAAGATGGTAGTCGTATACCGTCCGCAAGATGCCGATGTGGTGTTAATGGTTCAATCGCGCCCTTCAGAAGACCTGTTAGCGGTTTATGACGCTAAAGGGTGGCCAAGAACGAACTTTCTGTGGCGCACAATGGGCCGTCAGGGGTTGCAGCAAGGCGAAACGCCCCTCGTAACCCAATTCCAAAAAGCGTTTGATGCTTTGAAGAAGTAGCTTCGAAGTTGCGTTTCGCGCGGCAGCGCCGTACGGACGGTCGGATGAGAACCTGCACCGCCGTCCCGATGCTGCCGCGCTGTGTTTCTGCCGATTTCACTGGCAGGCGGCAGTGAGGACTCGACTGCTTTATCCCCCGCACTTCTCTTGCAGTCACAGCGATACTGTATAAAATTTCTATTGTGTGTAGCGGCTTTGCTCGGCCCGCGCTCGTGAACATTTCTTGCAATGTTCGCAAGATATTGATAACGCACGTGATATCTCAACAGGGCTCGACGGTTAATTGGCAAGTCCCTTGCTTTATTCATCGGTGACAGGCTTTGTAAGACCCGGATTTCTAATGACTGCCGCAAATACAAGATCGATTGTGACTACAAGGAGCTCCCTTACGATGAACCGCACTTCGTTAACACTGGTTCTTGTCGCTGCTACATTTGCCTCGGTAGGTTGCACAACCAAGAACTACGTCCGCCAAGAAACCACCCCGCTCATCAACAAGACCAATGAGCTGGATGACCTGACTGCTAAGAATTCCAAAGAAATCAAAGACGTCGACGCGCGCGCACAGGCCGCCATCCAAGCCGTACAAGCGAAGGCCACTGACGTCGATACGAAGGCCTTGGCTGCTGGAAAGAGCGCCGACGAAGCCCAGACCCTCGCAAACAATGCAGTCAACCGCGTGGACTCCCTGTCGAGTGCCGTAGCCAACCTGGATAACTATCGTCCGATCGCTGAGACCTCGGTGCACTTTGGCTTCAATAAAGACAACCTCACCAAGAAAGCCAAGGAAGCCTTGGATCAGATGGCGACGGATATCACCAACGCCAAGGGATACATCATCACGGTCGAAGGTGGAACGGATTCGGTCGGTAGCTCGTCCTACAACTATGACCTCAGCCAACGCCGCGCGGATGCAGTCATTCAATACCTGGCATCGCAGCACAGCGTGCCGGCCCACAAGATCTATCTGATTGGGCTTGGCAAGGACAAGCCGGTTGAGTCCAACAAGACTGCAGATGGTCGCGCGAAGAATCGGCGCGTTGATGTTCGGCTAATGACGAACACCTCGGCTGGCGCGACAACCCCGGCAGGCACGACCGCTCCGTCGGAAACGCCGTCGACCACAACGCCGGCTCCGACCAATCCTCCGTCTTCGATGTAAGTAACTTTTTTCCCTCCTCCCCGGAGGACTTCGCCAAGCGGGCCGCTCCCCCCAGAGTGGCCTGTTTTTTTTGGTCGTGCAATTTAGAGATGTGGCATCCGCGCTCGCATAACTTCACAGGGCTCGGCGCTTCGCCGAGAGTTATCAGCCGGGGCCCAGGACATGGACCTGGGATCCCCAGCTGGACAACGTGCGGACCCCGCTTCCGTGATGGGAGGAATCCTGGAGTCGCGCAGCTGCCAACTCAATAGACGGTGCTCGAAATCAAAAGCAATCCAGTCAAAAAATTGTGGAGAGACGCCCAGCAGTCCGTCGATGATTTCTGGCGCGGCTGGATCCTCAGCCATGTACACCCATTCATGGCGGAGCTCGCTATTGCCCAACATTGCAGTAGGCATCGGAACGCGCGTCATGACTAGCTCTCCGCCAAGGTTGAACTTGTTATGTTGAACCTTGGCAGCAGGCGACAGAATGTCGATGTGTTTGCGGAAGAAAACAATGTCGGCGGCCCCGGTATCCACTATCAGGCGGAGAGGCTGATTGCCAACGATCAATGCCACGCTGGCCATGGGCTGCTCGTTGCCCAGGTTCGTAGCAGTAAGTGACAGCGCGGGGCTGCCGAACAAAATTGTGTTGTCACTGTAACGGATCGTGAAGCTACTCTGCCTCAGGACATCGAGACCGATCAGCGCGTCTACTCGCACACCAACTTCTTTTTCCAAGCCGGTCAAGTCGCGCGCGACAACCAGAACATTTTTCATTCGAATTGGTCCAAGCGTAAGGCTCTCGAGAGACATCTCCGTGGTGTCAATGTCATGCATCAACGCGTGAATCGTTCTCGTTGAGCCTGACAGTCCCAGAGATTGCGCGACTCGCAGGTTGATCATGGTGGGCGAAACTCCCGTATCAATAACAAAGTTTTGTTTAGGCAAGTTTGCAAGGGAGCCTTCGACCACAATGAAATGACCTCTATAGACCCGAAAAGGAACGCTGCTCGCATCACCCTTGGCGAAAGCGCTCGAAGCGAACAACAAGACAACGACAACAGAGAATATTGGACGCCACATACGCTGCCTCCGCTGGCATATACGTTTGTGCGCGCTGTCGGTGAATGGATTCCGGGTGGAGAGTTGCTCCTCAAAAGGTGCCCTCGTTAAAACACATGCGGGATACGTCGGGCGACTCGTGAACATGCATGGAGAAAGCTGCGTACCTATGGCGGATAGGAACGTCCAACGCTCGGAGGATGGTTGTGGAACCGAAAGTTGCCCAAAACGTCTTGTCCTTTGGAGCCTTCGAGGCAGACTTAAGTACGGGAGAACTTCGCAAGAACGGTATTTTCGTTCATCTGCAGGAGCAACCTTTTCAGGTGTTGAAGGTCTTGCTCGAACATCCCCGTGAACTCATTTCGCGAGAGCAATTGCGGGCTGCAGTTTGGCCTCAAAACACATTCGTTGATTTTGACCACGCTTTGAACACCGCGGTCAAGAAGATCCGCCATGCTCTCGACGATGATGCGCTGTCCCCTAAGTTCGTACAAACGATCCCGCGTCGCGGGTACCGGTTCATCGCTGAAGTTCAGCCACGAGCACTGAATACTTCGCCCGGACTCGCCCGTCGATCGCTTGATGCTAAGAACCGTTGGGCAGTGGCGGCGATATTGGTGCTCTCATCAGTCGCAATTTTTGCCGGGTTGGGCAAATCGGCCAAGGATCATCATCCGTCGGCAAACAGAGTTTCGGTTGTCGTTCTACCCGTTGAGAATCTTAGTGGCAGTGCGGAATTCAATCGCCTTGCTGACGACCTGACCGAAGAGGCGATCTCCAGACTCAGTGCATTGAACCCCGAACAGTTTGGAATCACCGCCCGGACAACGGCCGTGCAGTATCGAAACTCTCAAAAAACCGCGGCCGAAATTGGCCGAGAACTGCAGGTCGACTATATCGTTGAGGGATGTCTTCGAGCCGACGGCGACCACATCAGGGTCACTGGACGGATTGTCCGGACTAACGACCAAAGCTATATTTGGACTCACAGTTTTGATTTACGGGAGACCGATCAGAGCACGTTAGACACATTTGGTACTGCCATCGTCGAACAGATTCAAAAAAGCATGCCTCAGAATTAGGGCCAAGAGCCTGTCATTCCAGTACACTCGGTGCGCGTTCCGGCGCTACAATGAACAGGCATGCGCGTTCTGTTTTTTACACTGCTTCTGTCGTTCCTGTTAGGCGCATACGCATTGCCTCAGGATGCTCCCACCGCTCCCGGCCCGGGTGAAAATCAACAGGTTCCTCGCTCCGATCGAAACGCAGAGGCGGAGGAGAGTTCCAGCCGCGATACGAAGATCGATATCACGCCACCGAAGGACGATGCCAAGAACCATCCCAACAGTGCTTCTGCCATGGAAGCGGTGGAAGAACAGCCGTCCGCCGATGGAGTGCAAGAATTTCGTCCGTGGAACCCGATGAAAGCGTTGAAGGACATTGAAGTCGGCGACTTCTATTACAAGCGAAAAAACTATCGGGCCGCGTTGGATCGTTACAAGGAAGCCCTCTACTATAAAGATAACGACGCGGTGGCTACCTTCCGTGTCGCGCAGTGTCAGGAAAAGCTTGGGTCAACCGCTGAGGCGCGCACGAACTACGAAGCCTATTTGCGAATATTGCCGGAAGGGCCATTCGCCCTGGACGCGCAGAAAGCCATCGATCGCCTGAGTGGCGCGCCGGACGGCTTGTCAGGAAAAAAGAACTAGAGCCCGTGACTTAGCTGGAAGTGGCGTGCTCATGCAGGGGCGAGAGCCGATCAAAGGATGCGCTTGTTGTTAGCGCCTCCTGAGTAGCTAAGTATTCGTAACTTTCAAAGTGCACTGCTATCGCAGACTTCGTCTTCCCGTCCGGCTGCGTCACGCGTAAGACGCGCCCTTTGCATCGGACTCGCATCTTCTCACCAAGCGTGATTTCAGAGGGCATGGTCAACGTCAGTTCCACAGGGGCACCTTCAGTCAGAAGTGATTCGACATAAAGGTACGCACCGCGTGCACTGAGATTTTCGGTGCAGCCAGCGACATCCAGTCCCTGTCCGACGACACGGATGACAACCGGGAGGTGATATTCAAAACGTTGCCCGACGCGGCGTTCCACTTGAACCTGATCCGTACCCATGGAATCCTCCGACATTCAGACTCGTTACCAGGCGGGCTTAAGAGAAACCCCGAGCGGAAGAAACACTTCCTGGAGACGAGCGGTGAAACTGTATCCTACATGAAGAGGATTAGAAAGTTGCAAGTTAGTGAATACCTGTGGAAGACTTCCCCAACTGTCAACCCTTTCAAAAGTGGCCTGTGGAGCAGTATCTCGGCCGTAGCATTCAAATGAGACCCAGAGCGGTTTCGCAACATCCAATACAGCAGATTCCGTGAACGATTCAAATACGACAGTCGAACCGTCCCATCAAGAAGCCCCGCCTATTTCTGCTGGAACCGGCAGCCGGTGGAGTGTGGCTTTACGCGCCCTCCATCATCGCAACTTCCAACTATTCTTTGGCGGACAGCTGATTTCACTGGTCGGCACGTGGATGCAGAGCGTAGCCCAGGCGTGGCTGGTTTATCGAATTACCGACTCGTCTCTACTGCTTGGTTCCGTAGGTTTCGCAAGTCAGATCCCGGTATTTTTAGTCGCCCCGTTGGGGGGCGCCGTTGCTGACCGATTTAATCGGCAGCGAATTGTCATTGCAACTCAAGTTGCGTCCATGATTCTCGCCCTGGTGCTCTCTGTCCTCACGCTGACGGGGTGGATACAAAAAGGGCGTGTATGGCCGGTGTTTGTGCTCGCGGCGTTACTCGGCATTGTCAATGCGTTCGATATTCCCGGCCGGCAATCTTTCCTCGTTGACATGGTGGGCAAAGAAGATTTGATGAACGCGATCGCATTGAACTCTTCCATGTTCAACGGTGCGCGAATCATCGGACCTGCCATCGCCGGCATTGTGGTTGCAAGAATTGGTGAAGGTTGGTGTTTCTTCGCGAATGGAATTAGCTACATCGCGGTAATAATTGGGCTGCTGCTGATGAACGTGCACTGTCCTCCACGCTCGAAATCAAATTCACCTTTGGCAGATATCGTGGAGGGATTTCGGTTTGCGAGCGAAACGGGGCCAATCCGCGCTTTGTTGCTTTTGTTAGGTCTGGTAAGCCTGGTCGGAATGCCCTACACGGTGCTAATGCCTGTTTTCGCAGATCGAATTTTGCACGGAGGAGCGAGAGGCCTCGGCATTTTGATGGGGTTCACTGGAATTGGCGCCTTGCTGGGTGCTGTCACGCTTGCCCTGCGTTCCGGCGTAAAAGGCTTAGGCAGGCTAATTGTCATCACCTGTGCAAGTTTCGGAGTGAGTCTCTTCTTTTTCTCTTTCTCTCGCAATTTCTGGCTTTCCGCCATTCTCTTGTTGCCAGTGGGCTTCTCGATGATGCTGCAGATGGCCAGCTCTAATACCTTGATTCAAACCATGGTGCCAGATGTGCTCCGCGGACGCGTAATGGCACTCTACTCGATGATGTTTATGGGCATGGCCCCGTTCGGTGCGTTGCTCGGAGGCGCTATGGCGGACAGAGTCGGCGCACCGATCACTGTCGCCGTCGGAGCCGTCGCCTCGATAATCGGCGCCACTCTGTTCGGATTGAACCTTCCAAAAATTCGTACGGAAGCGCGCCAGCTGATTATTGCCCAGTCGGTGGCGGGAGGGGAACCGTCAGAAGAAACATCGAGTGCGAGTGTGCTTGCTGCAAAGCAATAGCCCGTACTACTCCTGTGAATAGAGAACCTGTTCCTGCTCGATCTCAGAGTTCTGCGATGCTACTGGCTTCGCAGCCAATCCGTATTCGTATCCCACATCAAATGCCTTCACGTTCAACTCACGGAAGTGTGCTGGGACTGACTCTGCAACGGCGTTTCGCATTGCATCCGGATCGAGAAGCTTCGTGACAGCGGTGAAAAAACCGACCATCACAATGTTGAGAACCATGCGCTTTCCAAGTTGCTCAGCAAGTCGGGTTGCGGGCACGCTGTAGACGCGGATTTCGTGTGGAACGTCAGTGACGCGAACGAGATCTTGCTCAACGATCAACACGCCACCATCTTTCAGTTCGTGAATAAACTTGCCGTACGCTTCTTGCGACATCGCGATCATGATGTCTGGCTGAGTAACGTATGGATAGAGAATGGGGGCATCGGACAGAATTAACTGTGCACTACACGCGCCGCCACGTGCTTCCGGGCCAAAGTTCTGGGTCATCGTCGCAAACGCTGATTGATAAATCGATGCCGCCTTCCCAATCACGATGGCCGATAGAATGACACCCTGTCCGCCAAATCCGGCAATGCGCATCTCCGTTAGCCGCATACCGCCTCCGTGCCATCAACATATCGCTCGCCGAGCGACTCATGCAGTTGAGCTCGCAGGAGTGTTTGGTAGTCGGGGCGGTCACGATCCACAAATTTGCCTACGATAATTTCGCCGGTCATGGTCAGGCCCACATCCCCGGTTGGCGCCCCGTGGCGCACCTTACTTTTCTCCTTGTAGTACTTCATCGTGTCCAGCCCGTCTCCTAACTTGTTGCGGCGTTGGTAGAGCGTGGGACAAGGCGAAATTACCTCGATGAACGAGAAGCCTTTTTTCTGAAACGCTTCGCTGATCGACCGTGCCAACTGGCGCACGTGAAAAGTTGTCCAGCGCGCCACATAAATGGCGCCGGCAGCCTCAACCAAATGGGGAAGGTTAAATGCCGGTTCGCAAGTTCCGTAAGGCGAAGTCGAGGTTACGGCACGACCAGGAGTGGTTGGAGCAGTCTGCCCGCCTGTCATCGCATAAATCAGGTTGTTCACGCAAATTACTTTCAGGTCGATGTTTCGACGGGCCGCGTGAATCAGATGGTTTCCACCGATGGCGGACAAATCGCCATCCCCCGAATACACAACGACGTTGAGCTTTGGGTTCGCAAGTTTCAAGCCCGTGGCAAAAGGTATCGCTCTGCCGTGGGTCGTGTGAAAGGAATCCAGTTTCATGTAGCCGGCGACGCGCCCCGTGCAGCCAATCCCGGAGACGAGGGCCAGCGAATCCAGATCTACTTTCGACTCGATCAAAGCGCGCGTGAAGCAGTTGACCGTCGTTCCAATCCCACATCCGGGACACCAGATGTGAGGCATTCGGTCAGTTCGGAGAAATGGTTCCACGGGATTGACGACCAGATTCATTGACCAGCCTCGACGATGACCTTCAGGATGTCTTCCGGACGATGCACGCTGCCGCCCGCGTGGGGAACGAGGTGTGTTCTGGCTAATCCAGCTGCGGACCGTTCCACTTCTCGCACCATCTGCCCCAGATTTAATTCAGGTACTACGAACGCCTTAATCTTAGCGGCGATTTCGCGTATGCGGGTTTCCGGGAATGGCCAGACGGTGATCATGCGGAACTTGCCGACTTTCAGGCCGCGAGCATTAGCGATGTCAATTGCTCTTTGCGCGACTCGGGAGGTGATTCCATAGGAAACGACAATGATATCCGCGTCTTCGAGGCCTTCTTCCTCATACATCGCGATGCGGTCAGAAGAGTCGCGAACTTTGTTCTGTAGCCGCCGCACCAGCACATCCTGTGTCTGCGGCGTCATATTCGGATATCCGCGCTCGTCGTGCGTAAGCCCAGTTACGTGAAATTTGTATCCCTCGCCTGCGTGTGCCATCTCCGGCACGAGGTCGCCGTTTGTTCCATACGGGAGATAATCTTCGAAGGATTTGCGCGTATGTTTGCGGGGGACCACCTCTATCTCGCTCGCCTCCGGGATCACCACCTTCTCAGTCATGTGTCCCACAACCTCATCCATCATGAACATGACTGGTACGCGGAACTCCTCAGCAAAGTTGAAGGCCTTGATGGTTAGATCGAAGCATTCCTGCGGCGAATTCGGGCACAGCGCGATAATTTCGTAATCCCCATGCGATCCCCAGCGCGCCTGCATCATGTCTGCTTGTGCAGGAAGAGTTGGCAGCCCGGTTGACGGCCCTCCGCGCTGCACGTCAACAAACACGCAGGGCGTCTCTGTCATCGCCGCGTACCCGATGTGTTCCATCATCAGGGAAAAGCCCGGGCCCGACGTCACTGTAAACGCTTTTGCGCCGCCCCAGACCGCGCCTTGTAAAGTGATTGACGCGGCCAGTTCGTCTTCCATCTGGATAAAAATCCCGCCGACCAACGGTACGCGTGACGCAAAACGTTCGACGATCTCAGTCGACGGCGTGATTGGATAACCTGCGGCGAACCGTGCCCCGGCGGCCAATGCGCCTTCACAACAGGCATGGTCGCCGTCGATGAAATGAGTTCCAGTCAACACTCCTCGCGGATCGGCCTTCACTCGTCGCCTCCCGATGCCTTTTTTTCTGGACTTGGGAACCGATAGCCGTAGATCGCGAAGTCTGGGCAATACATCCCGCACAAGTCACATCCGCTGCATTTTTCAGGTGCGACTACGTGAGGTGGGTGATAGCCCTTGGCGTTGAACGCGGAAGAAAGCTCTAACACGTGTGTTGGACAGAATTCCACGCAGAAACCACATGCCTTGCAGCGCTCGACGACAATTGAAACTCGCCCTTTAGCAGCCACTGGAACCCCGTCCCGGAAATATCCGATCTTCCGCCTTGAGTGGAATTATCCGTTGGCGTATCGCAGCAGGGTGTGACGCGGGTCACGGGTATCTGTGAGGTGCACACGGCCCCCAGAAGCTCGCCCAAAGAAAAAGGGCGGTCCCATGATAAGCGGACCGCCCGGCAATGAAGCTGCTCAAACTAGAACGTCAAGCTGGCCTTGATCTGGACAAGCCGTGGAGACGCGTCTCCTCCAAGGAACGAGCCCAGAATGCTAGTCGGTGTGTTTACCGTTCCGATAATGGTTCCAAACTGTCCGGTGTTTGCGATGTCGTTCACCGGCTGATCAAAGTTTGGATGGTTAAACAGGTTAAAGAACTGTGCACCTACGCTGAACTTCGCAGATTCCCAGCGCGGTACGCGGAAGTTCTTCATCAGCGACATGTCCGTGTCGAAGTATTTCGGACCGTAAAATTGGTTCCGTCGCTGATTTCCGAACGCGGTGTCGGCGGACGAGAACATTGCCGAGGTCAGGCATGCTGTCGATACGGCCTCCGACCCACAGGATGATGGCGCGCCGCCAAGATAATTCGCAAAGACGAAAGCTCCGGCGCCGTTTAACGCGCCGCCGAAGTTATTCGCTCCAAGCGTTCCAGTTGCATTGCCGTCAATCACGGTGAACGGAAGCCCGCTACGCGCGAAGATGGTGCCCGAGACCGTCCAGTCAGCCAGCACGCCCTTCCATCCCGAGATCTTCGGAGTGGTCCAGACATAGTTCAGGCTGAAGTAATGTCGCGAGTCGTAATCGGCGTTGCCGTAGTTGAAGGCGCGCAAGTTGAATGGATCTTGCGGCGTAAGAATGCTCTGGTTGGTTGCGAAGTTATACTGAAGGAAGCCTGCATTGGAGATTTCATCCAGTGCGTGGCTCCACGTATAGTTCGCCTGCACCTGCAAAGACGAGAATTGATGTCTCGCTGAGATGGTCAGGCCGTTGTAGTTTGACACGCCAACCGTTCCTACCTCGGTGATCGTGCCAAACCGCGGGTCGATTGCAGTGGCTGGCAGTGTACCGAATCCGAATGCGTTGAGCCCGGCATTTTGCACCGCCTCATGAATTCCATGGTTGCCCACGTAGTTCAATGACAGCGTAGTATTCTTGCCGAAACCCTGCTGGAATTCCAGGTTCCACTCCTGATACTGCGGAGATTGGATGGAATGCGCTGCGTTGTAGAACGATGGCGTTACAAACAGCGGGTTCTCCGCCTGGATTTCTGCCAGTGTTTGACCACTCGCAAATCCCTGCACAAAGGAGGCGTTTGCTGCCGCGGCTTGTGCAGCCTGGTTGTTCGCAACGTTGGGTGAAAGAGGCGCGGCGCCCGCAGCGCCCACCACAAATTGGTTGTTCAGCGGAGAGTTGTTCAGAAAGCTGTCCGCCACCGTCGCAGGGAAAGCATCGGTGAAAATGCCGATGCCGCCGCGAATTACCGTGTTCGTGCCGGCTCCAAATGGAGACCACGCGAAGCCAAATCGCGGGCCCCAATTGATCGCATCGTAGTTCTCCAGTGCCTGATGACGTCCTGTTTGAATCGCAGCATTGTAAGGCTCGTCAGGATTGTGAGAGATGTTCAGGAACGAATTGTTGAGTTGCGCGAAGCAGTCTGTTTGGCAGACCGGGTTCGAGTTGTGATCCGCGCGAAGCGAGAAAGTCAACCGCAAGTTGGGCCGAATCGACCATTCGTCTTGTGCGTAAAGTCCCAATGCATAAACCGCAATGGGTTGAGTCGGACGGACGGAGAAGTTCTGCACATAATTCGCGCTGTTGCCCGCGAAAAATGTTCCCAGATCCTCGCCAAAGCTTTCGCCAATCGTTCCGATTCCGGGCGAGTAATCAGTTACGTTGTTGCGACGGAAGTTCACTCCAAATTTGAGTGCGTGGTTTCCCTTCTGCCATGAGAAGTCGTCCACGAGACCGTACTGGGTAACGTTGCGTCCTTGGGGCCAAAGGTTCAGATCGCGACCGAGCGATGAGAACGTATTGCCGTTGAATGCAACCCGGAAGGGAATCAAGTCCGTCGCAGCAGTGAGGTCGGCAGGGGCGAAGAGAGCGCTGTACCAACTTCCCGAGACGATGAACTGATTGACCTTGTTCGTCCCGAACGTATGCGTCTCTTGCAACTGGCCTTCGTACTGCGGCTGGTTGCTGACCGCGTTGAATGCAGGGTTGATTGGGTCTGTATAGCTTGCCTGCAGTCCATGATCGGTTCGGAAGTGAGCAAACAAACGGTCGTTGCTGCCCAGATTCTGGTCGAGCCGGCCGGTGACCAACCATTCGGTCGTCAAGTTTCCAGCGGTCGATTGGAAGTGCAAAGCGCAAGGTTGAGAGATTCCCAGTCCACTCAGCGGATCCGTGAATCCGTTGCATCCGGTCGGATCAGCGCTATCAGATCCGAAAGGCACAGCTCGATTCGCACCTGGAGCATTGTTATACAAAGAGAACATCTGGTTGTAGAACGGCACGGAGTCCGGACTCGTTGCAGCCAGATTTGCGAGCGTCGCCGTTTGAAACTGCGGGCTTGGGATGTTCGTATTTACGCTGGTTGGCAGCACGACACGCAACCCTTCGAAGTCCACGAAGAAAAACGTCTTGTCTTTCTTGATGGGACCGCCAAAAGACGCAGCCCACTGATTGGCGTTGTCAAACGGCCGCGGTGTTCCACTCTGATTGTTGAAGTAGTTGTTTGCATTCATCGCCCGGCCGTTCCACCAGTAGTTCGCGTTTCCGTGGAACGAGTTGGATCCGGCCTTCGTGACGTAGTTAACGTTTGCTCCTGCCAAGCCCCCGTACTGGCCGGAATATCCGTTATTGACGACCGTGGCTTCATTCACGTCGTTCTGACCGAGAAGAAGGTTCGTCGCGCCCGAGTTGTTCAGGTTCAAGAACGGATCGTTTTCGTTCATACCGTTCACCGTGAACAAATTGGAAGTGGCGGGAAGGCCATACGTTGCGCTGCCGCCGTAACCCGCTTGCGTATTCATCACTGCGCCTGGCGCGGTCTGCACAATGTAGCTGAGATCGTTTCCGGGGTTAGGGACGAGCGCAATCTGATCCGTGGTGAAGGTTGTGGACAGATTCGCATTTTCCGACTGAACGGTGCTGCCCTCGCCGGTGACTTCCACGATCTGCTCAGTGGTGCCGAGAGTGAGTTGGAAACTGAGCGTACTGGCCTGTCCGATGCTTACTGTGGTCTGGCGCTGTGTCGATTGAAAGTTCTTCGCGCTTGCCGAAACGGTGTAAGTGCCCGGCGAAAGCAAAGAAAATCGATACGCGCCCTGAGCGTTCGTATTCTGCGTCTGGGTCGTTCCGGTCTCGGCATTCTTTGCCGTGACGGTCGCGTTCGCGACCACCGCTCCGGTTGGATCCGTTACAACGCCCGTGATGTCTCCGGAGGTTAAAGATTGTGCTGCTGCGGGCATCACGAGAATTGCGGACAATGCCAGCGTGATCGCGCTGAACAGAAAGCGCTTCGTACTCATAGGTCAACTTCCTTTCACAGAAATATGGATTGGCACTTGATCAGTGCTCTCGGTGAAAACACTGAACCAGTGAAATGAGTGAAGAAGAAAAAATGCGAGATGGTTATTGCTCAGGAGGAGCGCGCGTTCCGTGTTGCGGACTTGCAACGTCAATGCTCTGTGGCGCCGGCTCACGGGTGAGCATTGCGAACAGGGGTTGGTAATTAAGTAATGGCGCGCGGAGCTGTAGCGAAGCGACCGGAGGAGGCACTTTCCGCACCTCGCTCACATCGTCGTTCTCCATCACCTTCTTTGCGCCTTGCCTTGGTCCGTGAGTTCTTTCAGACAATCGTCTCGCTGATGCGAGGTCGTCCGACACAGAAATCACAGGGAAAAGCAGCGCAAGAAAACATCCGCCGGCTATGAGATAGCGGAACCGATACGAGAGCAGGGCTTTTGGGTGGGACTTCCAGAGCGACCAGAGAAAGGGCCCGAGAAAAATCCAGCTCAGTGAAAACCAAAAACTGTTAAGGCACCACTCCATACAGATTGCTTTTCAACAGTGCAAGTTTGGTGCCAACAGTTCAGTCGCACACACGTCGGTTGCAAAAGGACTTAGCGAGTATGTCGTCTTACGACAATTCGGTAAAACATAACTTGACACAATCGCATTCCATAACACGGAGCTGCAACCCACGGCGTTGTCGATGCATCTACTCATTTGTGGGCGACGGTCGGGGTGTGCCGTGCAGCGCGCTAGTTGCCGCGTGTTGGCAAGCCTATCGCGAGTAGAAACGTTGCGCTTTTTCCTCGCGCATGCGGCGCGAAAAAATTGATGACGTCGTCGTCGTAGAAGGTGAGCCCGCTGGCCCCCAGTCGCTGAGCATACGACGCGAGATACATCCTGCCACCCAAGAGCCCGGCTTCGAGTTGTGCCGCGCGATACCCTCGATTTCCAAGGCGCGCGAGCAGATTATTGAGGTCCGTTAGAAAAAAAATATCAGCGGATGCGTCGGCCGGCAGATCCTGCTCTAATCCCAAGTATCCAACTTCCTCACGGAAATTCCCCTTCTTTAAAAGCTCCAACTGACCCTTGGCTCGATCGAAGTAGTACGCTCCCGCGGGCAAATTCGTTACGTCGTTGGCGACGACGTAGATGTCGTTCAAGAGGAGGCCGTAAGGTTCGAGAAAGTCAGCGCTAATGCCTCGAGTCGAACATTCGAGAATTGTGGACAACTGCTCAAATGTGATCGGACTACGTGAGAAGCGCCGTGTTGATCCACGCCGCTGAATTACTTGTTCGATCGAATCTGACGGAAGCGCATCTCCTGTCAACGACTTCAGCGGATGAGCCGCGCTCGCCGAGTCAGCTGGCTGAGAAACCGTCACCTTTGCCCATTTCCAAGCGATGATTTCTTCCTCCGCGAGGGAAGAGGACTGATGGATCAAGCGCATCGCGGGATAGTCCACTTCCTCTTTGGAGTAGGGCATGACGGCAAGTGCAAGGGGTTCCAGACTTGCGTTGGACGTTGGCGCGGGATTAGCGGACCAGCCGATCGACACGAGTGAGAATGCCACTTCTTTCATCGTGTCGACATCGATCAAGCGATTGACATCGTCATCCGCAAACCCTTCAATCACGCGCGCGGGCAATCCCAATGAAGTACTCGTCGCAAGTAGATTCGCAAGAATTGTGCCGTTGTCCCATCCAAAATGCCGGTACGTTCTTGAACGATATTTCCAGGCATTTCTCCAATAGGTGCCCGTACAAATAATTGTCAGTGGAGCATGCGCCACGCTGGGTTCGTTGCCAGTGGCCTTCGTCAAAACGCTCCGGTAGTCACCCTCCCGCAAGAGTCGCAAGCCAAATTCTGCGGCACCGAAGTGATATACGCCGGCCGAAAGTCCCGGCAAATCGCCGCACACCACGTACAGTTCGATCTCGTAAAGAGCACCAGTGCAGGCCGCCGCTCGGAAGAAGACTTCGCTACCGGCAAACTTCTTGCTCTTCGTGACGCCTGCGGACAGAAACAGCAACTGCGCCAGCGCATCAAGGTCGGGAATTGCTTCGCCGCTCGGCACCATGGTTGGCGCGGAGATTGCGGACAGTGCCGCGACGCCGGTCTGCCGCAGGTCGCGTGGCAAACGCAAGACTTCCAGTGTGGGGTAAATCTTGAACAGCAGTGGCTTGTTCTGCCAATCCAGAAAATGGGGATGTGCCCGGATGCTTAGGTACGAATGCTTAGTGCCGTTGTGATACTTCAGCGTCGCATCGAGGTCACGATTTGCGCTCAACGAACCAACCCTTTTTTCTGGAGAAATTCTCGCGCCACCACCTGCACGTCGCGGTGTTCCCCATCCACTGCGTAGTTCAATGATTGCATTTCGGAATCAGAAATTGTACCGGCAAGCTCCTGAAGTGCCACGCCAATTTCGGGGTGCCGATCTAGAGTCTCCTTGCGGATCACCGGCACCGCTTCGTAGGGAGGGAAGTAGTCTCGATCGTCTTGAAGTACAAATAAGTCCAGCGCAGGAATCAGCCCATCGGTTGTGTTTCCAGCAATCAGATCAACTTGTTTGTCCTTCAAGGCGCGAGTCAACAGACCCAAGTCCATGATGCGCGGCTCTTCCGCAAAATGAAGCCCATATGTGGTGACGAGTCCTTTGTACCCGTCAGGACGCTCCATGAATTCGTAACCAAATCCTGGTCGCCATTTCGGCGCGTAAGTTGCGGCCTGCGACAACGTTTTCAATCCCAACGTTCTCGCGTCTTCGCCCCGTATTTCTATCGCGAAGGTATCGTTAAATCCAAAAGCTGGGCCAAGATCAAGATTGAATCTTGCACGATACCCCTGCCTGACCGCCTCATAAACCTGTTGAGGATTTGTTCCTGGTTTCTGCTTGAGCACTGCGGTAAGTGACGTTCCTGTGTACTCCGGATATATGTCAACCCGCCCGCCGACAATAGCCTGATGCGCGATGAAGGTTCCCGCAAGATAGAAGCGCCGTTCCACTTCAAGTTGCGTCTTCGCTTCCAACTGCTGCGCAATAATTTCCCCAAGAATTAGTTGCTCCGTAAAGTTTTTGCAGCCGACAACAATTCGATTGTGATGCTGCGAGGAGCAGCTAGAAAAAATCAGGAGTAAAGCGAGCGAGCAACCCAGCCATCGGGTTCTCATAAGATGCTCTCGATCCACCGCGTCATTGGGGAGTCAACCGTCGCTCCAGCCAGCCCAGGCCCCAATCAGCAAAAATCGCGAGCAGAGCGGCGGGTACTGCGCCTGCAAGTATGACTTGATTGTTTACCATTGCGAGCCCACGGAAAATGAACTCCCCAAGACCACCCGCTCCAATCGCAGCAGCAATCGTTGCCAGCCCAATGCAGAGCACCGTCGCGACTCGAACACCAGCTAGAATCACGCCGAGAGCCAATGGCAGCTCTACTTGCAGCAGAAGTTGGCGATCGGTCATTCCCATCCCGCGCCCTGCTTCAACGACTGCTGGATCCACACCGCGAATGCCGGTATAGGTATTTCGAATCAATGGAAGAAGTGCGTACAACATAAGCGCGAGAATCGCCAGCCGATCCGCTCGCTCCCCAATCCAGGGTGCGGGAAGCAGGAAACCAAAAAGCGCCAGACTAGGGATTGTCTGAATAATGTTGGCGCTACCCAAAACAAGTTTATTGAGCCTTGGCACCCTGGTGACGAGAATCCCAAGCGGGATTCCGATCGCTACTGCCAACAGAATAGACCATCCCACGAGCCACAAGTGCTCACCGGTTAAGTCCAGAACCTGCCGACGGTTTTGAACGAGAAAGTGCCAAAAACTCACACGACCTCTTTTCGCGGAGGCTTGATTGCCTCCAACATGAAGTCGTTGCTGAATGCTTCCCGATAAGCTCTCACGAACTGATTGTCGGACTGCAGAAAGTCTTTTGGTGTATGAATCGCCACTAGCTTGCCCGAGTCCATCAGCGCGATTCGATCTGCGAGCAGCAGCGCTTCTCGAAAGTCATGGGTGACGAAGACCACTGTCTTGCGAAGTCGGCGATGAAGTTCCAGGAACTCACGCTGCAACTCAGCTCGCGTGATCGGATCGAGTGCCGCAAATGGCTCGTCCATCAGCAGAATCGGGGGATCTGCAGCCAGTGCTCTTGCCACGCCGACGCGTTGACGCTGGCCGCCAGAAAGCTCTCGCGGATACTTTTTGGCAACATCCTTCGACAGGCCCACAAGGTCCATCAATTCCTTTGTGCGTGCCTGGATCTTTGCGGCCTCCCAACCCTCGATCGTTGGAACCAGCCCAATATTGCGTTCAATATTGAAGTGAGGAAAGAGTCCCGCTTCCTGGATGACGTATCCGATACCACGACGCAGTTTGATTACGTCCCATTCCGTCGTCGCGCGTTTCTCCACGTGGACTTCGCCCCTGGTTGGAGTAAGCAAACGGTTGATGAGTTTCAAGCTGGTGGTTTTTCCAGAGCCACTGCGGCCCAATAGGAGCAGCATTTCGCCGCGCGGGATAGCCAGGCTCAGGTCGTGAACCATCTCTGGACTACCTGGGAGTCCGAAAGAGACATCACGAAACTCAATTGCAGCGCCATTCTGCATCACCACACTCGTTTCGGCCGGGAGTTGACGAACTGGAAAGCGTTATTGTGAACGGAATGCCGAGTCCGGAAGACCAGTAAGGCGAATGCCCGCATGTCCCTTGTGCCGAATGTTCATTCCGATCAACAAGGCAGTGATCTGTTCGACAATGCGCGAATTCTCAAGTTTGCCGCCATCAATTGCGCGTACCCCAGGGATAGTACTTGCGAGTTCCATTGCGACTTTCGTCGCATCGGGATTATCACTGCATACAATAATGTCGCACTCGACAGGATCATCGCCGTTCAGCAACTCTGCAGAGATGTTTTGAAACGCCGAGACAACTGACACACCCTCCGGTACCAGTTCTGCCGTTTGTTGCGCCGCCGATCCTTGCCAGACCCCCAACGTACGCGTAGCTCGGCCGCCTACACTGGCGGCCAAGGGCACGGTTGCATCAATCACGATGGTGCCTGTTTTCAACGCCGGCTTCAATTGCTTCAGCAGAGCAGCTTGGCCTTCGAAGGGAACGGTCAGCATAACCAGATCGGTTGCTGAGCATGCCGCAGCATTCTCGGCGCCCCATATCTTTCCATCAGGGACACGGGCCTGAATCTCCGCGGCTGTAGCATTCGCTCGCTCCGCATCACGGGACCCAATAATGACAGTCTCACCAGCTCTCGCCCAGCGTAGAGCCAAACCGCGTCCTGCAGGACCTGTTCCGCCAATGACCGCAACCGTTCGGCTCACGCGAACTCCGTCAAGAGGGCTTCCTCGGTCGTGAGATTTTCTAATGGAACCTTGATTGAGATTCGTGAGTACGAGGTGTTTCGCTCGGCGGGAATTCTTCCGGCTTCAAGGATCAACGACTGAAATTCCGCTGGACTCGTGTACTGCCCAGCCGTCGCGCCCGCCTCGCGAGAGATGTTCTCCTCCATCAGCGTTCCGCCGTAATCATTCGCACCCGCGTGCAGACACAACTGCGACAGCTTACGGTTCAGCTTCACCCATGAGACCTGAATGTTTGAAATCGACCCCGCCAGCAATATTCGCGCGAGAGCGTGCACCTTTAAATGCTCGGCCAGTGTGGGGCCGGAGCGGGCGAGACCCTGCTGGAACAGCAGCGTATTCTGATGAACAAACCCAAGCGGCACAAATTCTGTAAATCCACCGGTATCGTTCTGGATATTGCGTAGCAATAACATCTGATTGACCCAGTGTGTCGTCGATTCCATGTGGCCGTACATCATTGTGCTCGTGCTGCGAATTCCACTTTCGTGCGCCGTGCGAATCACTTCCTCCCACTGCGCTGACGACAGCTTGTTCCGCGACAACACCTCGCGGATTTCATCATCCAGAATTTCAGCAGCTGTTCCGGGCAACGTGTCCAACCCGTTGTCACGAAGCATCAGCAGATAATCCCGCAAAGGCATGCCCGTCAGTTCTACGCCATACACAATCTCCATCGGAGAAAATGCGTGTGTATGCATTTCTGGCACGGCGTTCTTCACGGCACGTAAGATGTCGCGATAATAAAAGGGAGACAAGCCGTGGGGCAGTCCTCCCTGTATGCACACTTCCGTCGCACCCAGCTCCCGTGCTTCCTTTGTTTTGCGTCCAATTTCTTCAAGAGTAAGGAAATATGTGTCCGCCTCGCGTGGTCCGCGACTGAAGGCGCAGAACTTACATCCTACGAAACAGATATTTGTGAAATTAAGATTGCGATTCACAACGTAGGTAACAAGATTGCCAACCACTTCTCGACGCAACACGTCTGCCGCGACCAGCAACCCGAGTAAGTCATCGCCATCGGCTGCTCCCAAAAGCAGGCACTCTTCACGCGAAAGTACTCCACCATCTTGCGATTCAAGAATTCTCTCAAGCAATACACGGATGGAGGGGTCAGTTCGCTCTGCGACCTGAGACCACTCCAGGGAAGGGAAGTCTTCCAACTCCGCTAGAGATAAGGCTCTCGCCACTGATCCTCCTTAACGACTATCGAAACAAGTCTCTTGCGACGGGGCGCAGCAGTTCGCGTGCGCTTCCGGCACCTGCCTGATATTTAAAGCCACGGACAAGGCAAGCCGGAATACCAGATAGCTTGCCGCACACCAAACCCGCGGCGCAAGCCAATTCATCGGCCACTGCATCTACACTGGCTCTTAGCTCATAGCCGTGCGGATCGCGGTGGCCCCGGTAGTCGTGCAGGGCCTTCATGCCGGCAATGCCAATCGCCGCTTCCGTCAAACCCTCGCGCCACGCACGTCCCCAACTGTCACAGATGATCACGGGCACCGAAATCTTCAATTGTTTTTTCAATTCACGATGAAGCTTGGCCGCCGAGCGGTCTGGGTCCATTGGAAGGAGAAGCGCATGCCTGCCACCATCCACATTAGAAACATCGATCCCACTGTTCGCGCAGACGAACCCGTGCCGCGTTTCCGTGATCAGAACTCCTTTTCCCCGCCGAACCACAGTCCTTGCTTCACGCAAAGCCACTTCGGTGACTCGCGCGTCGAGGTTGTACCGTTTGGCCCACGTTGTCGAAGAGCGAGCTGGCTGAATATTGTTCAGATCAACAACTGCGCCCTCAGCCTTTGAGACCACCTTGTGTTTCACGATCAGGATGTCACCGACCGCAATTTGTAGCCGGACGCTTCGCGTTGCCTCCAGGATCTTTCGAAGCAGTGAATCCCCCGCCCGAATTTCCCCCTTTACCCGCAAAGGGATGATGCGGAGTTCGCCAATCACCCGCGGTTTACTCATTGGCGGCCATTGGATATCCGCTCAAATCCCACTGACGCGCTAAGCGCTGCGCATACCCATCCCCGGCCGCCCATACCAGTTGCTGCAAATCATCCGGACGATCAACGTCGAGCGCGATTCCCGGCAGTGATAATACGATGCAGTTCTTGCCCGTGGATTGAGCAGCCGCCAGGTGGGGCTTGAAACTGTCATTGCCAAAGCGAAGAGCAAACAGATCGGCCGGACATCGAAATGCTGCGTTCGTTCCTCGCCCATCTGCTGCCGGCACTAGCAAGGAGCCTTCTTTTGGCGCCTTTGCAAAAATCTCGGCCAATTCCCACTCCGCAATCAAGGGTATGTCCGCCGGGATAACCAGAGTGTTGCGGATGCCTCGACTAACACAAACCTGAGTTGCCATTTCGATGGCGCCGGTCTCGCCAGGGTTGGTGTCGTCTCGGATGATCTCAAAACGAAATTCGCTTGCAAGCTGGAGCGCGAACGGGTCGGAAGTGACGACGGCAATCTCGGATTCGATAGGTTGATCAGCGCCTTGCCGCCATGACCCCAATGCCTCAAGCACGTCCAGCAACATGGCCCGTGCTAACTCGCTTCGCGCGGCTTCGTCGAGCACTTCGGCTAGTCGTTGTTTGGCACGACCCAGGTTTTTTACCGGGACAAGAATCATGACGGTTCCGATGCCGCCTGAGTTTTCGCTGCGACTCCACGTACGACCTGAAGGACGCTTTCGGCCAAAGCAGCCTTGTCTTCGGACGTACGCATCACAGTTTTTGCGCAGTGGACGCGCATTCCAGTTTGTTCAAGCTTCGCTGCAGCTTGCGTGTCGCGTATGTCCACGACCAGCAGGTCAAGAAAATCGTGATATGCCTCCGCGACTCCGGCTATCGAGACCGGCCATCCCTGCGATGCCATCAAAATTCCAGCAGGCCCAGCAACCGCCTCGCCCGCAACGATTGGACTTACTGCGGCCACTCGAGCCCGTGTCGACTGCAGCGCGTCGCGTACGCCGGGAACCGCGAGAATTGGGCCGATGCTTGTAACCGGATTACTAGGCGCTAACAAAACCATTTCCGCCGATCGGATCGCCTCTATCACGCCCGGCGCCGGTTCCGCGTCTGCCGCTCCCGCGAATCGAACCTTCTCTACGGGATCTTGATACCAGCGCTGGACAAAATATTCCTCGAAACTAAGTTCGCCAATCGGCGTCCCGATTCGCGTCTCAACACGAGAGTTGCTCATCGGCAGAATCGTCGCTTTTACCCCCAGCTTGTCTGAAATCTCGGCGGTGACTTCACCCAGTGTCTTTCCCTCTGCGAGCATCTTCGATCGCAGAATATGCACCGCTAGATCGCGATCTCCGGCGTGGAACCAAATAGGTTGACCTAACTGTCCCATTGCATTCAAGCAATAGAATGTGTCGCCCTTCACACCCCAACCGCGCTCGCGACTCAGTAACCCCGAGAGGACGTATGTGATCGAATCAATGTCCGGAGAGACGTACAGACCCCACCACATCAGGTCATCGCCTGTGTTCACGATCAGCGTTAAGTCCTCAGGAGGAACAACTTGCCGAAGTCCGTCCACAAACTTCGCGCCGCCGGTCCCTCCGGTCAACACCGTGATCATTCTTCCTCCACGGCCTGCGGCCACCTATTCATCGCCTCGGATTCTCCGGGCGACAATGGATCGTGCGAAGTCTTTGCCTTTACTCATGGATGAATTCACGTCTTATGTCCGAGTCCGCTTTTGAGACCTTCTCTGCTAGCAGTTTGTCTGCTCGACCTACCAGGCGCGCAACAAATTCGGGATAAATCGGCAATCGCCTCCGCAGATGATAACCCTTCGCTTTCGTCCTCTTCCTTAACTGCTCGACGTGCGGCCAGGGCTTTTCGGGGTTGATGAAATCTGGCGTCAGCGGCGACACTCCGCCCCAGTCGTTAATGCCGGCGTCGAGCAATTCATCATACGTATCATCGGAGAGATTCGGTGGTGCCTGCACGTTGACGTCCGGCATTAAGAGTCGAGTCACGGCGATCGTCCGCAACATCGTTCCTCGGCCCGGCTCAGGCCAGTTTCTCATCGGAATATCTGGTTTAGACCGAAAGTTTTGCACGATAACTTCTTGAATGTGTTTGTAGCGCTCGTGCAAAGCTCTGATGGCGAGCAGGGTATCGACGCGATCCTCAACACTTTCGCCAATTCCAATCAATAGTCCGGTCGTAAAGGGAATCCCCTGTTTTCCCGCTTCTTCAATCGTGCGCAGCCTCTTCGAGGGCTCTTTGTCGGGAGCGTTATCGTGCGCGGCCCCAGGACGCAACAAATCGCTATTCACGGTCTCCAGCATCAAGCCCATGCTCGGCGAAACCCGCGCCAATCTTCGCAACCATTCTGAACTCATCAAGCCCGGATTTGGATGAGGTAGTAGAGTCGACTCCCTCAATACCAACTGACACATAGCTTCCAAATACTGCATGGTGGAGTCGTAGCCGAGCGCCTTTAACGACTCGCGCATTTCCGGAAATTGCGCTTCCGGCTTATCCCCGAGGCTGAATAATGCTTCCGTGCAGCCGAGCTTCTCACCCTCGCGCACGACGCACATCACTTCCGGCGGCGTCATCGTATGCGCACCGGGCTGGCCAGGATCGCGTCGAAACGTGCAATAACCGCAATAGTCACGGCAGAGGTTCGTGAGTGGTATGAAAACCTTGCGCGAATAGGTAATGGCGCGGCCGTGAAATTGCTCGCGAGCAGTGCGAGCTGCCTTCAGCAGGTGCGGCAGCTCGTCGTCACTGCAGGTAATCAGGCGTATCGCACTCTCTTTTGTCAAACGATTGCCAATACCAAGCTCGACACGCCCCAACGTGCCCGTGTGCGAAGTGTCGGTCGTCATTGTCGATAAAGGACTCATGGAATTGCGCGTTGAAATGTCTTCGCAGACGCTCGATGGCCGAATGATACAGGATTTCAACGTGTGTTCGGACGCGCAGCATGGGCGACTCTAGCGTTGAGTTCCCAAAACGCGACCAACGGTCAAATGCTCAACATTTCACCACTTGACAAAGTGACCATTCCATCACACAATGCCGCCCGACTAGCCCTCCCGGCCAAAACCGCATGGAGCGTTCCCAAATCCACCGCGTCAGTATCGCGGACCAGGTCGCTTCTGTCCTCCGCCAACGTATCCTCGATGGCGAGCTTCGGCCCGGCACTCCACTGCAGGAACTTTCTCTGGCCGCTTCCCTCGGCGTCTCTCGCAATACGATGCGGGAAGCCCTTCGCATTCTCGCCCTTGAGGGCTTGCTCCGCCGCAACCTCCATCGCGGAGTTGTGGTCTCTCAACTTTCCTTGCGCGATCTGCAGGAGATATATCATCTCCGTCGCATGCTCGAGATTCCAGCCATTCTCTCCGCGCGTAAGCCGGATCCTGAAATCACTAATCAGTTACGGTTGGCCGTCGAAAACTATGAGTCAAGCGTAGAGGCAAAAGACTGGGTTCGCGCTGTTGATTTTGATTTTCAGTTTCACAGTCTCCTGATTCGGTTTCATAAAAACAAGCGGTTGGAAGTCTTTTACCAAAAGGTCATTGGCGAATTGCGGATGGGCATGGTGCTCGTTGATCGCAGGCATGACGATCCCGAAGGTCTCGTCCCCGTGCACCGCAAGATGTATCAGTTGCTCACGTCCGGAAAATTAAAGCAGTGTGCCGCGGTACTCGAACAGCATCTGGCCGATTCTGAGTCCCGCCTCAGCCGGGTTATGACCAACCATTCGGGCCGCACTGCGGCCCTCACTACGTGACGACTCGCACGCTGGAACGTCGTTCGTATGAACGGAGGACTTTTCCGATGCAGCCATTGATGAAGACGACGATGACTCTACGGCAACAAGAGACGTCGACCACCGGACGCCTGATTGCTTGCACCGCGATTCCCACACGCTGGATATTCACTGGATTTCTGTTGGCGTTCTGCTTAGCCATCACAGTCCCAGTTTTTGCGCAGGTCAACAGCAGCGTGCACGGTCGTGTGACGGATGCGACGGGCGCCGTTATTCCATCAGCGACCGTGACTGCCGTGAACGTAGAGACGGGCGTCAGTCGATCAACGACGGGCAGTGCTACCGGCGACTACTCGGTCACGCTCCTTCCACCAGGCGATTACACGGTCACCGCGGAGCACTCTGGTTTTCAGAAGAGCGCAAAGAAGGTTCACCTTGATATCGGCGCCGCGGCCAACGTCGACTTCAGTCTCGCGGTAGGACAGGTTACCCAAGAGGTGTCCGTACAAGATATCGGCGAGGTTGCTGAACCCACCCGAACGATGGTCAGTTCGGTCATCGACGAACAAAAGATTCAAGACTTGCCCGTGAACGGTCGCCAGTTCATCGACTTCGCGCTGCTCGCTCCAGGCGTGAAGATCGGCGACACGACATCCGGCTCGACCGATGTGATCATTGAGCCCGTCACAAAACTCTCCTTTGCTGGGCAGAATATCCACTACAACTTCATCGCTGTTGATGGCGCAGACAACATTTCGACCGCTTCGGGCGTGCAGAAATACACTCCGTCCCAGGAAGCCGTACGGGAATTCCGTGTCATAAACTCAAGTTACAGCGTCGAGTTCGGACGCGCCGTCGGTGGAATCGTCAACATCATCACCAAGAGCGGCACCAATAATTTCCATGGATCTGCCTACGAGTATTTCCGAAACGACAAGCTCGACGCAGGCAGCATTCTCGCTTCTTCCGATCCCTCCACTTGCAATACGCCAGGCGATCTGTCATCCGGCGGCTGTCAAAAATTGAATAAGCTTCGACAGAACCAATTCGGTTTCACGCTCGGAGGTCCGATAATCAAGAACCGCACGTTTTTCTTCGGGAACTACGAAGGTTCGCGACGGCGGGAAAGCCCGTATTACAACTCAATCATCCTCAACAACATCGACGCCATCAATGCCTTCAAAGCGGACATAGGTTTTCCCCTTGAGAATCTCAACCTCACTCGCAAGACCGATTCTGATAACGTTACCGTTCGCCTCGACCACACAATCAGCAACCGAAACAATGTCTTCATCCGCTACTTCTTCAACGACGGTCGATTGCTGCACTACTCGCCGTTGAACGACGGCTTCGACCTTCCCTCCGGCTTTAAGAGCAGTACGAGTAAAGATCACTCACTCGTCGGCGCTCTTTCCACCACGATTTCGTCGTCGCTCGTTAACGAGCTGCGAGTGCAATACGCGGATCGCGATTATGACTTCCCGACCGAGAGCTCGCAGCCTCACATGGAAGTCGCCAACCAGTTTGCTATTGGCGTCAATCGGGGCAACCCTGACTTCTACAAAGAGAAGCGCTTTGAAATTGTCGACAACGTTACGAAAAATATCGGGAAGCACACATTTTCGTTCGGTGGAGACTACAACTGGGTTCGCACGACAGAATCGTTCCCGCTGTTCTATCCGTTCGAAGCCACATTCTTGTGTATCAACCCTGGCGAGGGCGCCTGTGCAATCTCGAACCTGCAGGACCACGATCCCGTGGTCCTCTTCTACGAGCGCTTTCAAGGGCCTACGTTCAACGAGCCGACCTTCGATCCCAGCGTCTTTCAGTTGAGTCATTACCCTGATGCGGTCCGCAACGGCGCCGTCGGCACACTCGATCACACCTACAGTGGCTTGTTCGTTCAAGACAATTGGCGCGCTACGCAAAAACTGACGATCAACGGCGGATTTCGTACCGATTGGGAGACATGGCCTAGCGGTGTGGTGGATACACAATGGGGATTCGACCCTCGCCTCGGGCTTGCTTATAGCGTGGGAACCAGTCGCAACTTTGTGATCCGAGCGGGTATCGGATTGTTCCACGGCATCGTGCCCGCGCCCCTCTTAATGTGCCAAAAACCTTCCTGTGGAGGACAAACAAAATTTCGCCCCGAAGAAAACGATCTCAACTCAGTGTCCCAACTGTGGGGATTTGCCAGCGGAGTGGGTCCCGGGGCGCCAATGCAAACCGCTTTCAACAACTTGCTCAACGGTAGCTATCCGGACAATCCTGACGATCCCGTCCCTGGTTTTCAGGGGCCAACTACCATCGTTCGTTTTACGAAAAATCACCGTCAGCCTTACGGGATTCAGCACAGCCTCACCGTCGAATTCGAGCCCGCGAAGGACCACACGCTGAGCCTCAGCTACCTGCGCACTCATGGCGTGCATTTAGGCAGCTTTTACAACATCAACCAGGCTCCCAACGGATTCCAATGTGATCTGCACGACTCGAGTGGACAAACTGGGTGCAAGCAGCAGTTTGCACCTGCGAGCGCTAACTTCGTGTTCTTTGAAGCGGATTCCCGCTGGTACTCGGAGTTCGACGGTTTGCTCGTCAATTTGAACAAACGCGTTACACATCACTTGGGCTATGGTTTGAGCTACACCTGGTCGAAGTCTCTCGACGATGGCCCGAACCCAAGCTTTGTGCTCATTCCGCAGGACACCTTCGACTTCCGCGCTGAGAAAGCGCTGTCAGCCGATCACGTGGCGCATCGGTTTGTCGCAAATGCGATCTTCACGGGTCCAACCGGAAAGAATTTCCTGATCAACGACTGGGAGTTCTCGACCATCATGAGTTTCGAATCGCCCCACTATTTCACTAAGTTTGCGGGCCTCGACACGAATGCAGACGGTTTCACAGCTAACGATCGCACTGGAATCGAGCCTCGCAATACGTTTAAGGGTGACAGCTACCAGAGCGTAGACCTGCGCGTCTCGCGCACCTTTAAACTCTCTGAGCGTTTCGCGTTGCAAGCGCTTGCTGAAAGCTTCAACACGCTCAACACTGTCAACGTGCGGTTTTACAACACCGTGTACACCGCGCCCGATTTTATTCCGGCTGGCACTCCTGGAACATTTCTGGAAGGCTCGCCAAACCCTGGTTACGGCACACCGCGTGCCGTATTCAATCCGCGGCAGATTCAGTTCGCTTTGCGTCTGACGTTCTAGAATAGTCGGAGCCGCGGAGCGTTCAGCGCTCCGCGTGCTAACCGAACTTCATTCACACTTCAGGATTCCAGCGGTAATGAGTCTGAACCAGTTCGATTTTCGCAAAGCGATGGGTTCGTTCGCCACCGGTGTTACGGTGATCACGATCGATGATGGGGGAGAAGTTCACGGAATGACGGCGAACGCGTTCACCTCAGTGTCGCTCGATCCGATGCTCGTTCTAGTCTGTGTCGATCATCGAGCCCGCACTCACGCGTATCTTCACTCTCGTAAGCGTTTTGGTGTCAACGTGCTTGCAAGCCACCAGAAACCGATTTCCGAGTACTACGCTAAATCGGTCGAGCGCCACCAGAACGCGGAAGCAATCGGGGCCCGTTTCGAACGAACACAGCATGGAACGCCAGTTTTACAGGATGCATTGGCATATCTGGAGTGCCGTTTGCACACTTCACAAGACGCAGGAGACCACACGATTTTCATCGCTGAGGTCGAACACGTCGTGGTGCGCGATGGTGAGCCGCTTCTGTTTGCGCGTGGCAAATATAGGCATATTGGAGAGCACATCGGAGACAACGTGCTCGAACCAGCTAACTCGAAAGCTACCGAGAAACGCTCTGATCTGAAGAATCCTGATTCAACCCGCTCGTCGAGCGCGGGAAAACGATAGGACACCTATGAGGTTCGGAATCTACTGCGAGATGCAGACACCACCGGGCAAGTCTCATTACGACATGACCTGGGAAATCATGCGTCAGATTGAGCACGCTGACGACGCGGGTTTTGATGTCTACTCGGTTATTGATCACCACTTCTTTCAGAAGTTCTCGATTTCTGCGAATCCGCTGGCCATGTTTACGGCAGCCGCGCAGCGCACCAAGAATATTCGCTTCCGAACAGCTCTGCACACACTGCCGCTCGAGAATCCCATGCGCCTTGCCGGGATGATTGGGGAGGCCGACATTCTCACGAACGGCCGGCTCGAGGTAGGTCTTGGACGCGGACACGGGTGGCTCTTCGGCCCATCCAGCGTGCCACTCGAAGAAAGTCGTCCGCGATACAACGAGGCCATCGATATTCTGGAGCTGGCTTTCACGAAAGATAAATTCTCGTACGATGGCGAGTATTACAAGGTGAATGACGTCAGCGTGGTCCCTAGGCCAATTCAGAAGCCGTACCCCAAGTTCTACACCGGCGGTACCAGTGACGTGACTTATCAAATGGCTGGACAGAAAGGTTGGGGCATCTTCGTCCCGCCACTGCTGCCGTGGAAAGTGCTCGAGGCGCCGCTCAACATCTACAAAAAAGCATGCGCAGGGTACGGACACGACCCCGACATTGTTTACATCCGGCCGGTTTACATTGATGACGACGAAAAGGTCATTCGCGAAGAAGTCGAAAAAGCGATCCTAAATTTTCTGGCATTCAATGCTTCCCCGGTCGAGTCCATCCAAAGCGAAGAGAAGAAGGCCGAGTTGCGCGCCAAGGGCTACGGCTTCTACGCTAGCGGCGCTTTGGAATCGCTTACCAAACTGACCTACGAGCAGATCGTCGAGCAAGAGATCGGATTCATCGGCACACCAGAAAAAGTTCTCCACCAGGTAGAAAACTTGCAAAAGAAAGGTGGGATTGGCGAACTGGCAATCGTGTCAAACTTCGGAGGGATCGATCACTGGAAGAGCATCAAGACCCAACAGATGTTCGCCAAGCACATCATCCCAGCGTTCCGTCGCAAACCTGTAGCGGCCGCCGCAGACTAGCGGCATACAAAAGGCCGGGCGTTTTGGCCTGTCCTTAGTAACGCAATACAAACTAGAAATGGCAACCGAAACCATCTCGTTTCCGAGTTCCGCCGCCTTCGCGCCCATGAGCGCTCGGCGCATGCTCGTCTTCGGTGGGATTGCGCTCATAGCGATCGGTATGATCTTCGGTGACATCTTCGCGGTATTCATACTTCATCAGAATGCCGGAGAGCAGGGCGCAGCCCTGAGCAGGGCCGCGCAAGCCGTCGCAGACAAAAATCCCGCCGGGGTAAATGAGGCCTTCGGCCATCTGGGCGCATTGTTGGAATCCCGCGGCACAAAAGTCGATGCGCATGTGCATATGATCGGTGCCGGCTACCTGGCCCTTCTTCTCGCGCTGGTACAGCCCTACATCGCTCTCTCCGCAAGAGCTAAGAAGAGGTTGGCCGCGCTCTTTATCATCGGTGGCATATTCCTGCCCGTCGGAATCTTTTCGATTCACTACGTTGGCCTCGCCTACAGTCCTTTTCCCGTAATTGGTTGGGCCAGCATTGTGGCTGACGCTTCTGGGGCGCTGCTCAGCGTTGCGCTTGCAGGCGAACTGTGGGGATTCTGGCGCTATACCCGCAGCGCAACCGATACCCTGACAGATACCCCCATTCCGGATGAGAATTCGTGGCAGCAGCGAGCTCTCATGAGTGGCGGCACGTGGCTCATCCTTCTCGGCTTTCTCCATGGGGCGTGGTACGCCGCGGTTGATCTCTATGATCATGAGGCGCAAGAGATCACGATCCTCGGCACAATGCTTGATTCTGCTGCAGCGAACAACATGGTGAGTGCGACGCGTCAGGTGTCCAACTTCGGGAACCTCGCCGGCGCGAAAGCGGTCAACATCGCTGCCCACTCGCACATCATTGAATTTGGTTTGCTGTCGATTCTTCTATCTTTCATCCAGCCCTTCGTCTTTCTGAGCGACAAGTGGAAAGGGCGGATGGTGAAAATGCTCTTGGGTGGGTCCGTCATCCTTCCTGTGTTCGTGTTGCTCGAACTCAAATGGGGATTGGTGGCAGGCGGCATCGCCGACTTGGGGGGCCTGCTTGTCATCATCGGGCTCATCGGCATGGTCGTAGGCGTGCTTCGCTACAGCGGCAGCCTTGATGTCGTAGAGGCCAGCCGATGACTTCTCCGCGACGCATCTTGATTCTAGGCGGTATTCTGCTTGCCGCATTCGGCATGCTCTTTGGACTGCACTACGCAGTATTTGTCGAACATCAGACGCTCGATCGAATGGGTGGTTCGCTCGCCACAGCCTTCGTGCAGGCAGCCAATCGCGATATGACGCAAGCTGGAACGGCGATCGACAGCTACGCTGCGGTCAAATACGACTATGTCCGCGAGGTAGATGCCCACTCGCATTGGGTTGGTCTTTCAATGATCCTGATCGTGTTGGGCGCGCTTTTTGATCGCGTCGGTTTCTCGATCGCCGTTCGCCAAACGCTCGCGTGGTCGTTACTGCTGGGATCGATTGCGTTTCCGTTCGGCGTGATTCTGCAGGCAACTCACCATGGAGGAAGGCTCCCATCCGCCATTGCGATTGTCGGCTCAGGTCTCATCATCGCAGGCATGTCGGGAACAGCTTTGGGTCTTGCGAGGCGCCGAAGTGAGTCATAAGAGCGTGCGGAGTATTAGCCTTTGTGGTTTTCGATCGCGCAAGAGTATCGGAAGCCACACTCAAGTTTGGGAATAGAAGATGTATCCACGAGCATTTCACTATCACCGCGCGAAGTCGTTCAAGGAAGCCGCGACCATGCTCGGCCAACTCGGCGATGAGGCGAAGCTGCTTGCCGGCGGACAGAGCCTGATTCCGTTAATGAAGCTGCGTTTTGCAAACCCGCTGCACCTCGTTGACCTCAATTTTGTTGGCGGCACCTCATACGTGAGAGAGGAGGCTGGCACCCTCCGTTTCGGAGCGTTGACGCGACACGCGGAAATCGAGAATTCCTCAGCTGCCGCTAAAGTTCCTATCCTGCACGACTGTGCCACTGGCATCGCAGATGTCCAGGTTCGCAACCGCGGAACCATCGGGGGTTCGCTCGCCGAGGCGGACCCAAGCGGCGACTGGGCAACTGTATTGCAGACGCTTGAGACTGAAGTCCGTTGCCTTGGGCCAAAAGGAGAACGCACCGTCGCACTGGCCGATTTCATACAAGACGCCTACACCACCGATCTTGCGCATGAGGAACTTGTCAGTGAAGTCATCGTAAAAATGCCGGGCAAGGGAAGCGGGGGTGCTTACCTCGCATTCAAACGCTCAGCGCCCGTGTACCCAACCGCCAGCGTAGCTGTTCAACTCACTATGGAAGGCGATACCTGTAAGAACGCGGCGATCTCTCTCGGATGCGTCGGCCTGACTGCAGTGAATGCCACCGAAGCAGCCGCTGCTCTTCGCGGCCAGACGCTCAACGACAGAGCTATTTCATTGGCGATGGATGCCGCTCACGCCGCTGCCGATCCGCAACCCGACATGCGCGGTTCCGCTGAGTACAAACGTTCCCTTGTGGGAGCGCTCGTCAAACGCGCCATCGACGTAGCGGCTCGCCGCGCAAATGGGGAACAAGTCGAGGTCAGCCACATCTATGCCTGAAGTCGCCGAGAAAATCACGATTGCTTTAACGGTCAATGGCAAAGCCTGCAAGGCGAACGTCGAGCCGCGAATGCTGCTCGTCGAATTTCTTCGCGAAGAACTCGACCTGACCGGAACACACGTCGGTTGCGACACAACGTACTGCGGAGCGTGCACGGTTCTGATGAACGGTGCCGCCGTAAAATCCTGTACGATGTTTGCGGTTCAAGCGGATGGCGCCGAGATTCTTACCGTGGAAGGCCTCGCTAAGAGTGGCGACCTCCATCCCTTGCAAAAAGCATTTGGTGATTCCTACGGATTGCAATGCGGCTATTGCACGCCGGGCATCATGCTGTCTGCTTATCAGCTTTTGTCGACCAACAAGAAACCGTCCGAAAAAGAGATGAGGAAAGCCATTGCCGGCAATACATGCCGTTGCACAGGCTATCAAAACATCTTTAAGGCCATTCAACTTGCGGGCCAGAAAATGAGAGGGGAGTAACAGTGGCCATCAAGCTGTCGGGCCAGTTCGATGTAACGAAAACACCGGAAGAGGTGTACGACTTCCTCACTGATCCTAATAAATTTGCGCCTTTGCTCCCCGATTTTCAAGGGGTGACGGTTCACGATCCCGAGCACTTCAATGTGAAAGTGAATGTGGGCATTTCGTACATCAGGGGGATCGCCGACGTGAAAATGCACTTGTCGGAATCCAATCGCCCGAGGCGTGCGCAATACAAGGGGCAAGGAAGTTTGGCGGGAGGAAACATGAGTATGGTCGCAGGGTTCGACCTATCACCAACCGGTGCTGGAACGCGGGTGGCCTGGCAAGGTGAGGCGCAGATCTACGGACGCCTCCCTTCCGTCGCTGGTGGACTTCTTGAACCGCTGGGAAAAAAACAAGTTCAGAAATTGATCGACGGCCTGCAGGCGGCCTTGGCATGAATGTATCGCGGACAGCGAGCCTGTGTGATTTCTCGCGTTAACTTTCGGGAGTTCGACCTTGGCAGAAGGTAAAAAGAACGGCGAACGCTGGGTGGGCGCCTCATTTCCGCGTAAGGAAGAAGACCGGCTGCTGCGCGGACTTGGTAAGTTCGCCGACGATATCAAAATTCGCGAGATGCTCTATTTGCGCTTCGTGCGCTCGCCGTACGCGCATGCCCGCATCATCAGCATCGACGCGGCAGCAGCGGAAGCATTACCAGGCGTGCACTGCACTTTGACCGGTACGGAGATCGCGCAATATACAAATCCGTTTATCGAGATCGGACCCGACCCTGCCGGCAAAATCAAAGACTACCCGCTTGCTGTTGGGAAGGTCCGTTATCAGGGTGAGCCTGTAGTCGCCGTAGTAGCGGAATCAGCTCGACTTGCAGATGATGCCGCAGAACTTGTTCAGGTCGAATACGAGTCGCTCGACCCTGTTGTCGACGCCGAAGATGCCCTCACCGACAAAAGCGTTCTCCACGAAGAGTGCGGAACTAACAGAGTCTGGAACGGTGTGTTCGAATATGGCGACATCGAGCAGGCGTTTAGAGATGCTGCATATGTTGTTCATATCGATCGCCTGCATTTTCACCGCTTCTCGTCTACGCCGCTGGAGAACAACGTCGTCATCGGGCAATGGGATGCCAAGGACCAGTACATCTACTTCTGGTGTAACAATTCGTTTCCGTCGTTTGCTATCCAATTTCTGTCTGCGCACCTGAACGTTCACATCGATCGTATCCGCGTTCAGACGTTCGATATCGGTGGCAGTTTCGGCATCAAGATCACGAGCTACCCGCAGATGGCGGTGTGCGCTTTGGCCTCCAAGAAATGCGGAGGTCGACCCATAAAGTGGGTCGAGACCCGTTCGGAACACATGGTTTCAAGCGCACATGGCAACGAACGCACCTTCCGCGACACGCGTGTTGCTCTCGACCAGAATGGCGTTATCACCGGCCTTGACTCAAAGCACTACGACGATTGTGGAGCCTTTCCGCGCTACGAGCCCCTTGGGTGCGTGATTTGGTCGCAAGTCTTTCCCGGCGTTTATCGCTTCAAGAATGCTCGCATTGATTTCACGCAGTCCGTCACAAACAAGTGTCCGGTTGGCCCCAACCGGGGATATTCACGAATGCAACATCTCTGGTTTCTCGAACGCGTTGTCGATATCTGTTCTCACGAGCTGGGTATCCCGGCCGACGAGATGCGATTACGGAACTACGTGCGCCCGGAAGAATTCCCTTACACGACTCCGAACGGCTGCGTATACGACTCCGGCAACTACCCAAAGATGCTCGAGGTCGGAAAGAGGCTGATCGGCTGGGACGATTGGAAGAAGAAGCGAGCCGAAGCGCGCAAGCAGGGACGCCTTCTCGGAATTGGCATTGGCACTACTCTAGACTCGGGCACCAATAACTTCGGCCAATCGCAAATCGTCAATCCCGGCGCGCCTTTCTCCGGCAATTCGCAAGGCGCGAACTGCAAACTCGATATTTACGGAGAGGTCGTCGTCGCGGTTGGTTCATGCCCGCAAGGGCAGGGACACGAAACGACTGCGGCCCAGGTTGTCGCGGACGTTCTTAACATTCATCCTGACATGATCACGGTGCGCACTGGCTTCGACACAGATCGCAATGTGCACACCGGTATGTCCGGCACATACGCCAGCCAGTTTGCTGTATCAGGGCTTTCCGCGGTACATGGTGCGGCGCAGAAATTGAAGTCCGAGATGAAACGCCTTGGCTCCTTCGTTCTTGAGACCAAGGAAGACGACATCGAGTTCGGCGCGGGACAACAGGGCCCTGAGCTTCGGGCGAAATCGAATGGAAAGTCGATCAACTACTGGGGACTGGCCAACATCGTTAACGTGAATAGTGCCGTTCTTCCCGAAGACATGTACGACGTCACGCTCAACTGCCGTTACGTCTGGCGTGCGCCTTTTAAAGTGCCTGACAAAGTGAAGAAATACGGCAACCTCACGCTGACGTACGCGTCACAGTTGCATATCGCAGTCATCGAGATCGATCGCGAAACGTTCATTCCAAAGATCCTCGATTATGTTGCGGTTGATGATTGCGGCACGGTCATCAATCCACCGATTGTTGAAGGACAGGTCTATGGCGCTACTGCCCACGGCATCGGAGCCGCCTTAATGGAAACTTGCGTGTACGACGAGATCGGGAACATGCTAACCAGCACCTTCAGCGATTACATCCCGATCACCGCCGTCAACATGCCCAATGTCAAGTATGGACACGTCTCGACGCCCTCCCCGCACAGCTACAGCGGCGCAAAGGGCATGGGAGAGGGCGGCGCTGCGCCAATCCACACGATTTCAGCGGCTCTGCAAGACGCGTTGTTCGCAGAGGGCATCATCATCGCCGACTCCCACAACAACGCAGACAGCATGTTCCGCGCGATTGCTAAGAAAGAAATTTATCAATCGAAGGATCACGTGAAAGTTGTGAAGAGGCCAGCGTGAGAAAGCCGATAACTTGTACAAGCCGCTTATGGCGACATCGGTCGAATAGGGCAAACAGCTTGGGTTGTTCGTTCTTGCGAAGCGCAGATGGCTTCCGGCGGCGTGATGCATGAAGAAGGTCTGCATCATAGGATGCGGCGCAATTGGAAGTCTCTACGCTGCGCACTTGGCGAGGGTCGCGGAAGTCTGGGCATTCGTTCGGCGCGAAGATCACGCCGCAGCATTGAATAGAGAAGGTCTTCGAGTGACGGGTACACACGATTTTTCGGTGAAGCTGAAGGCGACCGCGAATCCAGCGGACGTGCCCGACTGCGATTTGGGAATTATCGCGACCAAGGCCACCCAGGTGAAGGACTCAATCGGTCTCGTAGGCCATCGCTTCGACAAGGGTGCCATCCTGTCTGCGCAGAACGGTCTTGGTAGTGAAGAGATCATTGCGGCTCACACCAAAGGATTTGTCCTCCGCGGCACAACTTTCATGAGCGGTACGCGCCACAGCGATACACACGTACAATACGAACTGGACACCGCCACCTGGCTTGGGCCGTTCGAACCAAGCGCAACCCCATTTTCGATCGTTCAGGCAGCATCAGATCTGATCATCGCCAGCGGCCTCAAAGCCGAGCCGCTGCGTGACGCACGTCCCGCGCAATGGTCGAAACTGATTTTTAACTCATCCGTCAACGGCGTTTCTGCGCTGACGGAGCTTCCACACTCGCCGCATTTCGCGGCAGAGGGCAAGCCGTCCGATCTGGGGCACGTTGTTCACGCATTGATGGAAGAGGGCAAACGTGTAGCAGCCGCGGTCGGCGTGAAATTACACGAGGATCCTTGGGAGATGAACAAGATCGGTGCGATGACCAATCATCCTCCTTCAATGCTTCACGACGTGAGGCACAGAAAACCAACAGAAGTCGATTTTCTTTCGGGTGCGATCGCCCGTGAAGCCGCGCGCGTCGGAGAACCCGCGCCTCTTCACACGGCGGTCTATCGCCTCATCAAAGGCAAAGAAGACGGTTGGATGTTTACCGAAGAAAACAAGGCTGTGGAACTAGGGCCTACGGCGTCGCAACCAACAACAAAAATGGGAACCGGAAGCTGAGAAGTGTAGTCATGTCGTGGTCCATCGATAAAGCCAAGCTTGACCGCGTTCGTGCTCTGATGAAGGATCAGGATATCTCTGCGCTCGTGTGTCGCGCGCCGGACAACGTTCTGTACCTCACCAACTACTGGTGCATGAAAGGATACGATGCAGTCGTGTTTCCGCGTGAAGGCGAACCGACCCTGATTGCGCTTGAACCACAGCAAGCCGACGCCGAGCGCAATTCGTGGACGAAAGACATTCTTTACTTTAAGGGTTACGACGAGCGGGATCCGCGTCCGCCGCAATTTCGTGCGTTCGATCGGGCGTTCGACGTTCTCAAGCAGCGTGGCCTTACCGACAAAGTTGCCGTCGAGTTGAATATGGGTACCCAGTCCGCCGATCGCATGGTCGGCGAGCCCACGACGTTCGTGATGTCGTATTTCGAGTCGTTTAAGAAGTTTTGCGCGCAAGTTGTTGACGCAACGCCTCTTCTTAATGAGGCGCGCGCGATTAAGACCGCCCAGGAAATTGAGCGCATGAGGCTCGCCAATGAACTTGCAGCTCTCGCAATGGATCATACCCGCGAGCATATGCAGCCCGGTATGAAAGAGAGCGAAGTCGGTGGGATGTACGAGAGTTTCGTGCACGGACTTGGGGTTGGGTACAAAGGCAAAGTTGAAATGGCCCGCGCGTTCACTTTGGTTTGGTCGGGCAAGGGGATCGCAACATTCACTGCAACCGGGGATCGTCCAATTCAGAAAAACGAGCCGACGCTTTTTGAAATCTGGGTTTGCGTCGACGGGTACTGGACAGATCTTACGAAGAACGCTTGTCCAGGGGAATTAACGCCCGAGTACAACACACTTCTGGACCTTCTCCTTAAAGTATTTAATGAAGGTGTCGCATTCGCGCGCGACGGCGCCAGCTTCCCTGATCTTGATCGACTGATTCGCGCACGCATTGCCGAGGGCGGATATGCCGGACAGCCGTCGCACCCGATTTGTCATGGGGTCGGCGCGCGCGCGCACGAATTTCCATACGCGCACCAGGCTGGCACCGGCACTATGCGCAAGAACATGGTGCTCGCAATTGAGCCTGGAATTTACTGGCCGGGGGGCGGAGGCTTGCGTCTCGAAGACAACTTCCTGCTTACCGAAACCGGCAATGAAAAACTCTGTACCGACCCGGACGATTTCCGCCTGGCAAAAAGGTAGGTTATGCGGCGACTTGCCGACTGTTAGGGAAGTAAAAAACTGGAACTTAGCGAACTGAGAACTGGAAAAGTGCCGAGCACGAACACTAATCCGAAACCGCCGCTCGATGCCAAGCTAACCGATCGCATCCTCGCCGAGATCAAGGAAGAAGAGCTCGTCGCGATGTGCTGCGACGTGATCAACATTCCTAGCCCCACGGGGCAGGAATTGGCGATGGCCGAGTACATGCGCAATGCGCTCAAGCAACTGAACCTCAGCGTCACGTGGCAGGAAGTCGAAGAAGGGCGGGCGAACGTAGTCGCCCGCTGGATGGGGTCCGGTGGTGGCAAGAATCTGATGTTCAACGGCCACATGGACACTTCAAACACGGGCGACGAGCATTTTCTCACCGGTCCAGGCTACAAGCCGCACGCGATCGTAAAGAACGGATTCATCTACGGCCTCGGCATCTACAACATGAAAGGCGCGCTCGTCTGCTACACCCATGCCGTGAAGGCCTTGCAACGCGCTGGTGTGCGCCTGAAGGGCGACGTGATCGTTGCTGCCGTTGCGGGCGAAATCGAAAAAACGCAGTGGGGCGATTTCAAGGGCAAAGAATATCGTGGTTATGGATACGGCACGCACTACCTGGTGAATCACGGCATCCTGCCGGATATGTGCATCCTCGGTGAGCCGACCGACACACATGTTGTGCTCGAACATTTCGGATCCCTTTGGGTTCGCATCTCTTGCACCGGCATTTATGTCCACACTGCGTTCTGCGAAGGACGGGAAGAAATGAACTCCATTCGTCGAATGTATGAGCTGATGGACCCCATCATGAAGTGGATTCACAGTTGGGAAAAGAAAGCGTCGTACGGCGGCAAGAAGGCGATTGTGAATCTCGGCGGCATTCGCGGAGGACATGCCTGGCGAGCGAGCCGCACGCCCGAAAAGACCGATCTGTTTCTCGATGTTCGCGTTCCCCCAACCATTCCAATGAGCGAAGCTCGCCGCGACGTTCAGCAAGTCTTCTTCGATCTGGAAAAGAAACATCCCGACTGGGGTCTTGAATTTGAAACGTATGTTTCCGTGCCGGGTGCTCGCATTAGTGAAGATCACGAAATGATCAAAGCGATCGATGCGAATCATGAATACATCATGGGCGAGAAGCCGAAGCGTGAAGTCGTCACCTGGTGCTCCGACGCGAGCGTTCTCACCCGCTACGGAACTGAAACTGTGAACTACGGTCCGTCGAGCGGCCCTCGCGATAAGGAGGGCGAAAAGGTTCTGATCAAGACCTTAGTGGATATCACCAAAGTTTATGCGTTGACCGCTGCGCAACTGTGCGGCGTGCACGAGTAGATACCACAGGCTGCCCGGACAAGAGTTCACATGTTTTTGGTTTTGGCGCAACGCCTGCACGCCGCGCAAGAGAGCAGGCAATTTCACTAGAACCCTAGGGGTAAGACTTGCCAAGTCAGAACGAAATCACCCGCCGCTACAAAAACATACGCGCCCGCATGGCGGCCGACAGTCTCGATGCCCTCATCATCTGCGGTAATCAATATGCCGGGTTCGAAGGTGCGGTCTTCTACACATCCGGATTCGAAATTGTTCATCGCTATGTCTATGTGCTGCTTCCGCTCGACGGCGAACCTACGCTCGTCTTTCCGCGTGAAGCTCGCTGGATTGGAGATAAAAAGAAGCCATGGGTCAAAGATCAGGTTTGGCCAGACGTTCCCGGCCAATGGCTGCGCGACCGAATCACCGAGCGCAAATGGAAGCGAGTAGGAGTATTCGGCCTGAACTTCATCATGGCGGTGCGCGACTACGTCCAACTCGCGGACGCCCCGTTCGAACTCGTCCCTTTCGATCAACAGTTCGATACGGCTCGCGCGGTCAAAAGTGAAGAAGAACTCGTCGAAGTCCGCGACGCCATGGACATCATCATCGATGGTTTCTGGGCGCTGGTAGCTGCATACAGGCCCGGCAAGACTGAGGCCGAGATCATGGCGCCCGCAGTCGAGCGTTTCTTTGCGCGCGGCGCCGGTCCGCGAATGATGAACATCCTTCTTTCCGGCGAAAACGGGGAGGCAAATGCCTACTTCAAAGTGCCCGGCGATCGCACAGTCGCAGGCGATGATCTGCTTCTTTACTCGCTCGAGATCACCGGCACCGGATGTTATTGGGTCGAGTTCTCACGAGCTCTCATTAAGGGAAAACCCAGCGCGACGACGCAACGTATGGCCGATGCCTATCCAGATGCGATGGAGACGGCTCGCAAGATGATGCGTCATGGCGAACTTGCGTCAAACGTTCACCGCGCCGTTACGGATAAGTTTGCGAAACATGGCTTCTCGCTGGGACACCTGTCCGGACATTCGATCGGCACCACCATGATCGAGTACCCCGCAATCGGCGCGAAAAGCGAGGTTCTACTTGAAGAAAACATGATTTTTTCTCTTCATCCGCAAGTGGTGGATCAGGACGGTAAGGTCTGTCTTTATACGCAAGACACTTTTCGCATCGGTAATACCGAAGGCGAAAACCTCGCTGACGTGCCGTGGAAGTTCTACAACGGTGGCGAGACACGGTCATCCGCTTAAGGCACATCGAGTACACGAATGAGAGTCTGCATCATCGGTTGCGGCGCGGTAGGAAGCTTGTTTGCTGCGCACCTCGCTAAAAAGGGTGAAGTTGAGGTATGGGCCTACGATGTATGGAAGGACCACGTTGACGCCATCCGCAAGAACGGCCTGCGTCTCTCCGGTGCCGCCGATTTCACTGTCAAACTCAATGCGACCAGCAATGCGAGCGAACTTCCACGCTGCGACTACGGTATCGTTGCCACGAAAGCGATTCATACGAAGGGTGCCATGGCGCAGGTCGCCAGGGCATTCGACGAAAACAGCGCCGTTTGCTCCGTGCAGAACGGAGTTGGCAATGAAGAGCTTATCGCGGACCACGTGAAGTACGTCATCCGCGGCACCACTTTTCCTGCTGGACATCCGATCGCCCCGGGGCACATCGGCTTCGATATTAAGGGCGATACATGGATCGGGCCGTTTGAGCCAACCAAGACGCCCATGTCGATGGTCGAAGAACTTGCCGGATTGATCACGTGTAGCGGTATGAACGTAATTCCGCTGAAAGACGCCCGCGGCGCGCAGTGGACGAAGCTCATTTTCAATGCGAGCACGAATCCAGTTGGGGCTCTCACACTACTGCATCATGGTGCTGCCACTCGTCTTCCTCACACCGGCGAACTATTCAACGACCTGATCACTGAAGGAGAATCGGTCGCCAAGGCACTCGGCATCGAGCTCCACGGAGATCCTCGGGCTCTAGTACAGAAGGGCGCGAATGCACCGGGCAAGCATCGCGCCAGCATGTTGCAAGACGTATTAGCCAAGCGTCAGACCGAAGTCGATTTCATGAACGGCGCTATCGTGACTTGGGGAGAAAAGACTGGCATCCCAACGCCATTGAACAAAGCAGTTTGGCAGCTGATCAAGGGCCTCGAACATTCCTGGTCTGATCCGGACTGAGCAAGAAAATTAAGAGATCAAGAGTGGCGTCCGCATTCCGGCGCGCAGAAAACGTTCGTTATCTTAGTCCAAAACATACGTCGCCTCTCGATGAAACCAGAAGTCGAGAACCGAGAACCGAGAACTGAGAACCGAGAACTGAAGACTGGAGTGATTAAATGCCCGTCCCTTTCAACATCGGAGTCCTGCAACTCAGCATGGAACCAGTGCATGAAACCGTTGCCATGGCGAAAGCGTGTGAGGCCGCGGGTTTCGATTGTTTTTGGATCGCCGAAGCGTATCCATGGTGGCGCAAGCATGGGTTTGAAGCGCGCTCCTCGACTGCCATCTTGGCGGTCATCGCCGCCCAAACGAAAAAAATTCAGCTGGGATGGGGAATTATTTCTCCGTATACGCGGCACCCGGTTCAGATTGCGATGGAAGCACGAGTCATGCAGGACCTTGCAGGTGATCGCTTCCTGTTAGGACTTGGTGCGTCGAAAATCTTTATGAAAGAGATTGGCGAGGGCGAGGGTGAAAAGGTTGGGCCAGCAACCGTCATGCGCGAGAGCATTGACATCATCAAGGGTGTGCTTAAGGGCGACGCATTCGAGTACCGGGGAAAAGTTTTCGCCGCCAGCGTACCGGCATTGAAATCCGACGCGCATACTCCGCGCGGTATCCCACCTATCTACGTTGCTGGCACCGGCCCGGTGCTTCAGAAATCATCCGGCGTCATTGGTGACGGACTTCTGACAGCATCTATAACCACCCCTGCCTTTGTCCGCTACTCGAAAAAGAACATGCTTGAAGGAGCCGCGAAGGCAGGGAAAGAGGCGTCCAATTTGATCCTCGGCTGCGTCATTGTCGGTTCGATCGGACGCGACGCGAAAAAGGGAAAAGAAGGTGCGCGCGAACAGGCCGCCATGTACCTCGCGAACAAAGTGCAGAACATCAAAGGATCTGCGGATGTCTTGCTGGAGTCTGCGGGACTGACGTTCGGCGAACTCCAGCCAATCGCCGATGCCATGGAGAAAGGCGGCCGCAAAGCCGCTGCCCAAGCAGTTACTGACGACATCCTGCGCAAGGCCTGCGCGATTGCCGGAACTCCAGAAGAATGCGTCGAACGCATCAAGGAATACCGCAACGCCGGTGCCACGCACATCATGCTGGAGATCTGGGGCGACGACCGCGCCGGCCAGGCGAAGCTCTTCGGAGAAACGGTCCTGCCGCATTTCCGCAACTAAACTTGGCAACACCTTCAGGGGATTGCGCACACCTTGTCCGGCGTGCTCGCGTGGGATAGCATCATGCGCACTCTAAGGGAGGGACGTCAACTGCCGGTACTTGGCACAAAGAGCAAATGGCTCACTCCTTCGCGCTTGGCATTGATCTATGTTGCTGCCTCGGCCGCTTGGGTGATCGGCTCAAGCGAGTTATTGATGTGGGAACTGGATGTACCGGCCCGCATCACGCTGTGGGAAATCGGCAAGGGCCTGTTGTTTATTGCGATCAGCGGATTTGTGTTCTACCTGGTAATCCGCCGCCTGCTTAATCGTCTTCTCGAATCGGAAACTTCACTGCGGGACTCGGAGCGCGAACGTGTCGCGCTCGAAAAGAAGCTGGCGCAGTCGCAGAAACTCGAGGGGATAGGCCGCGTTGCTGGCGGAATTGCGCACGACTTCAACAACATTTTGACATCTATTCTGTCCGCTTCGCATCTCTTGCAAGAGGCGGTTACAGACAATGCTGCGCGGGGGTGGGTCAAAACCATTCGCGATGCTGCTGACCGCGGCGCGGGTCTTACGCGACAGCTGCTTTCGTTTGGCCAGCGGGGACAGACAGAGCCAAAGCCTCTCAACTTGAATGACGTGATTACCGGAACCGTCGGAGTGGTCAGGCCATTGCTGGCTCAAAACGTAATAGTCGAACTCAATCTCACCTCTGAGGGCGCAACTGTGTTGGCGGATGAAAGCCAAATCACGCAGGTGATCATGAATTTTTGCCTTAACGCTCGTGACGCGATGCCCTACGGCGGAAAAATCGAGATCCGCACCGAAAACGTCGATTTAAGAGAAGCTGTGGCACGCGAGCATCCAGAAGTAAAATCAGGCCCATACGTCTTACTAACCATCACCGACAATGGAGCCGGAATGTCTTCGGAAGTCCTCGACAATATCTTCGAACCCTTCTTTACCACCAAGACTCCAGACAAGGGCACAGGTCTCGGCTTGTCCACCGTCTATGGGATTGTTCGACAGACCGGTGGTTGCATTGATGTCGAGAGCGAAGTCGGGAATGGGACGACATTTCGCGTGCATTTACCTGCCGTTTCGGCGAACCGTTTCTCCGTCCTGTCCTTCCCGTCCGAGTCGTCAGCTGACCAGCCCTGACGCGCTAGGTCTGAATCGAATTTGAGGGAACTTTCCCGCCTACCTCCTCGTATCTACGGTGACAGTGCCAGAGGTGTGTATGAAACGTACATTGTTTTCATTTGTTGTCTTGTTGATCTCAGTTAGCGTTACCGCTGCCCGGACCGGCACCGGAGACGGAGATTCTTCTCCGTTCGAGACCGCGTTTGCCGCGGGCGGAGACCTGCGCATGAATTTGTGTTCAAGTGGAGTTGTTGTTCGTGGGTCGGATGACAACCAGATTCGGGTCCGCTACAGCGGCCGTGACGACGGTGGAGATGTCAAGGTTAAGTTCAAATCGAATGGGAATCGTGGGGAGCTCGAAATCAGCCACTGCCCGAGAAACAATTTCCAGATCACGATCGACATCCCGAAGGTTACGGATTTGCGGGTGCGAATGTTCGCAGGACAACTCGAGGTCGAGCAAATAACCGGAAATAAGGATCTTGAGATCGATGCGGGTCAACTGACCGTAGCTATCGGCAAGGCTGAAGACTACGGGCAAGTAGACGGTTCAGTTACCACAGGTCAGGTTGACGCTTCACCGTTCAACGTCTCGAAAGGTGGACTGTTCCGTTCCTTCCATCAGAGCGGCCCAGGAAAGTACAAATTGCACGCACATGTAGGAGCGGGGCAGGTGGATCTGAACTGAGAACCATGGTGAATGGTCTAACTTAGAAGATTTGTACCCAGGGGATGCGAGCAATCCTTTGTGGTCTGTCAGTCGGACGATGTCAAGCTCATCACGATTTTCCGAAACTCCGTGTCGTTAACCAAGCCACGCTTGGCGATTGCACACTTTTTAACCTCAGCAAGAATCGAACCGCGCTGCTCCGGTGTAATGCTCAATCCAAGTTCCTTCGCCTTCAAATCGACGCTATCAAGACCGCTTTTCTTGCCGAGAACAATGCTGCGTGTGGCGCCGACCAAGTCTGACGAATAGGGTTCGATCGCCTCTGGGATATGAAACTGGCTCGCCACCGCGCCGCTTTCGCGCATGAAAAGGTTCTGCCCCACCAGCGGCTTCCACGCTTCAAGCACGTAACCAGATGCACGGCACACCGTCTCTGAGACGTCGCGCACCTTCTCAAGATTCAGCGCAACGTCGACGCCGTACAAACACTTCAGTGCGAGAGCGATCTCTCCGATGTCTGCATTGCCGGCGCGCTCGCCCATGCCATTGATAGTGCCCTGAATCCAGGTTGCGCCCCCGCGCACGGCTGCGACTGCGCAGGCGGTTGCCATTCCGAAATCGTTGTGTCCATGCCAATGCAGCGGAACGGCTGGACCCATCCAGCCTCGCACCTCGCGCATCAAGAACTCGGCAGCTTCAGGACCGCAAGCGCCGATCGTGTCCACGACGACGATCTCGCTCGCCCCCGCATTCATGGCTGTTACGTAAACTTTTTCGAGAAAGGTTAGTTCCGTTCGTGTCGAATCGACCGCAAAGAAAGCAACCTTAATGTCACTCTGGACCGCCGCAGCAACGGCAGCCTCGACGCGGCGCAACAGTTCGTCGGCAGAAATGTCGTAGGCCTTCAGCTTGATGTCGCTGGTGGGGGACTCTATTACAGACGCCTTTATTCCTAATCGCACCAGTTCATCGATGTCCGCCTTCACGGCGCGTGAAAAGCCCCACAGCTCGGCCTTGATGCCGGCCTTCTGCATCAACTGAATAGCTTCGGCGTCTTCTGGTGAAACGCGAGGAAAGCCTGCTTCAATACGGTCGATCCCAAGCTCGTCGAGTTTAAGCGCGATCTCAAGCTTCTGCTGCGGGGATAGCACAACGCCCACGGTTTGTTCGCCATCGCGAAGCGTGGTGTCGTAAAAGCGAATCGTTTTTTTCGGAAACCCGTTGCGCACTTCCGGACGTGTATTGAGTTCGCTGACCCAGATGTTGGAAGAAGTCATGAGTTCGATCGCGTTGCTACTATGAACGCAGCGAGGAATTTGCTAGAAGAGAACGTGCCTCGCGATGGCATGGCCTTGTACATGACAAACAAGAATCTACTTCATCGTCTCCTGCGTGGCTAACGCCTTCGGCTTCGATCCGTACGCCTCGTCCCACGAGATAACCTTGTTTCTCAGCACGCCGATCTTCTCGATTTCGCATTCCATTACATCGCCAGCCTTCAGATACCACGCCTTCGGATCGCCCGAAAAGGCCGCCACGCCTGATACCGTGCCGGTTGAAACGACATCACCCGCGCTGTATCCCATCGGCGAATAGTGGGAAAGGATTTCTGGAATTTTTACCGACATCTTGCTCGAATGCGAGTTCTGCCGCGGCTCTCCGTTCACCCGCAGTTCCATGGCGAGATTGTGAGGGTTCGGAATCTCGTCTGCTGTGACAATCCATGGGCCCAGCGGACAAAAGGTGTCGATGCCTTTACAAAAGCTGAACACGCCCGATTTCATTTCTCGCCGCTGAATGTCACGCGCGGTAATGTCATTGAAGATGACGTATCCGCCGACGTACTGCATCGCGTCTTCTGGCGTGAAATGCTTGCCGCCTTTTTTCAGAACGACCGCCAACTCCAGCTCGTAATCTAGTTCCTGCGTGAGGTGCTCGGGAAAAACAACCGGCTCCTCAGGTCCCACGATGGCATCTACGTTCTGGAAGAACACAATCCAGGGCATGACCGGGTGGGAGAATCCAGCCTTGGTTGCTTCTTCGTGGTGTTCGCGAAAGTTACCGGCCGTGTGAAAGAACTTTTTTGGAATAATCGGAGCTCTCAGCCTAATGTCGCGCAAACTGTGGAAAAGCGCTTCGCCCTGCGGGCCGACTGTTTTTGGTCCGAGCAACATCGCATGGTCGAATGCTTGTTGGGCGGCCTTCAAACTCGAATCTCCTCCGCTGAACAGGGCTTTCATTTCAGGCGGCACGAGTGCGTCGGCCAAACGATAGTACGCGGAAGCGCCTTCAACATCGCGCAGATAAGTTGCACTCGCAACATGAAGGTCAACGACACGGTTCTCCGGTGCAATCGCGCCGATGCGAGATTGTCGCGCTACGTTCTCAAATGTAACCAGTTTCATGGGGACAGGCCCGCCAGCAGAGTTATCGCGGTACTCAGAGTTTATTGCTCGCCGATTGGCTTGTCGAGGGCGGCTCAGACGAATGATTCAGCGGATGCTACAGCTTTCATTTCCTTCTTCCGGCGAAGATAGCTGTATCGGCAATAGATCCTTATTAGCCACCTCTTGCGACCCTCTCCCTTCCGCTCAGCTTTGTAAAATTTCAGAACCACGCTAACGTCTTTCGTTTTTCTTAACCGGTCGTTCAGCTCGCGCCATGTCATTCCTTGTAATCCTTCCATTGTCCAATGCCGTCAGATGTGAGAGTGCTGGCTTATTGTCGGGCACATCGGCGATCAACTGCAAGTCGCAGGTGCGACGTTTCGGTCTAGGGCCCCTAGGTTCTAGTGGCGTACGGTAAACACCAGGAAGTAGTCCATGTCGTCTGGCTTTACGAAGTCGTACTTTTCCACCAGAGAGTATCCGGCATCGCCGGCTTCGCGAATGACGACATCTCGCGCCACCCCATGATTTTCGCCGTTCCCATTGCGATCGATGATCCCGACCAATGCACCCGGTTTGAGGGAAACGCGCAGGTTGCGCAGGAGAGTCTCGGGATGTGCGATCTCGTGATACGTCTTCAGCATGAGCACGGCGTCAATGCTGTCCGGGGAAAGCTGGGGGTTGTCCGGCTCGCTCTGCACGGTTTGTATATTCGTGAGTTTTTCCTGGGTGGCGCGGTTCTTGATATAGCGAATTGCCTCAGGGTTGATGTCCACGGCGAAGACATTGCCCGTGGATGTCACCTTGCGCGCGGCGCGGACGCTGAACCACCCGGATCCGGCACCGATATCTGCAACCGCTTTGCCCGGTCCGATGCCCAGAATGTCCATCACCCGATCGATTTGCAGGCGCTTATCGCGTCCCGGCGATTCGAAAATTGAAAGATCACCCGAGTATGGCTGACTTGTCTTGCGGTCTGGGGCGGCAGGAGTTTGAGACTGCAAATCGAGGCGGAAGGGTTGCGATACTAGGAAAATTAAAAGCAGAAAACGTAGCGAAATCATAAGGGGCGGGTACTCCACAATTATCTAAGAATAGACTCGAAAAAGAGTTGGCGGTGAGCATGATTGGCGCGACGCAATTGCGTTGGTCGAGTAAGGCTGAGCGGAGATGACACAATGCTGAAGTTCATGGTGGTGCTGGTGCGCAAAGATGGAATCGATAGACCAGAGTTCAAGCGTTACTTTAAGGATGTGCATGAGCCGCTGGCGCGCAGGATCGCTGGGTTGAGGCGGTACGTGCAGAATTTTGCTGTCGATGATCCGCATCGGAAGCCGCCGGCTTGGGATGCGATCATCGAGTTGTATTTTGACAATTGGGAGCGGATGGAAGCGGCTTGGGCAACACCGGAAGGAAAGGCATCAACAGAGGATTTAGCAGCGTTTGCAGATATTGGACGGTCCACCTGGTCAGTCGTCGACGAAGACACAATTTTTTAGGATGGTTGCCAGTCAATATGGGGTGATTCCCAAGTCCTTTCAGCAGTGCGGAACTTTGTTTGCGGGTGCTCCGTACCTTTGATTGGCGGCGGTGCTTCAGGCCGCGACCGACGGAAAAGGAGCACTGAGATGGACGGAGAATTAGTTGGACTGGCTGCGGTAGTGATGTCCTTGGGGATCCCGATCGCGGCGATGTACACGTATTACCGGGTCCGCAAGCTGCGCACCGATGAGCGGTTGGCGGCTCTGGCCCGCGGCGTTGATGTGCCCATGCAGCCGGAGCTGACAGAGGCTGCGCGGTCGCGTCGCAGCGGCATTTTGCTCGTGACCGGAGCGCTTGGTTACATCGCAACATTTTCGATGATTGCTCGAGTTGAGCACGATGCGTGGGTTGCGGCCTCGTTCGGAATCATCCCGCTGGCGGTGGGGCTTGGGTATTTTCTGGATTCGGCGTTGATACGGCGCGATGTAAAAGCGTCCTAGTGCCGACCTTACAAGTGAGGTCTAACTTGGGACGGGCGGGGACGCCCCTCCCGCGACTCAGATTCTTGTTCGTTTAGGTCTACGATTTCTGCGTGGTCATTGGTACGATCATGCACTATGCGATGCACGCGTGGCTTCCTCAGCAGTTTGGTCCTTCTTGTCTCAGTCTGCACGGTATTCCAACTTGCTCCGCCGGCGTGGGCCGCTCCGGAACGTTCTCTTGAAGTTTATGCGATCGATGTCGAGGGCGGACAATCGACCCTGATCGTGAGTCCGTCCGGCGAGTCCATGCTGATCGATACAGGTTGGCCTGGCTTCGACGGACGCGATGCTGCGCGCATCGGGGCGGCAGCGAAAGCTGCGGGTGTGTCGAAACTTGACTACGTATTGATTACGCACTTTCATCGTGATCACGTCGGCGGCGTGCCGCAACTCGCAGGCCGCATGAAGATTGGCGCGTTCGTGGATCATGGGAAGAACCTTGAAGATTCCGATGTGACGCGTGAAGACTACGCAGCCTACGAAAAAGCTGTGGCAGGCGCGAAAAGGATCAGCCCCAAACCTGGCGACCGAATTCCTATCATGGGGCTCGAGGTTGAGGTCTTAACTGCGGCTGGAGAGCATATTTCGAAACCGCTCGCCGGAGCAGGCGAACCGAATCCATTGTGCGCGGCAGAGAAGGACGGAGAGCCCGACCCGAGTGAGAATGCGCGATCGTTGGGAGTGTTGATTACTTATGGCAAGATCCGGGTGCTCGATATCGGGGACCTTTCGAAACAGAAGGAAATGGAGTTGGTGTGTCCGAACAATTTGATTGGGCGGGTGGACCTTTTCATCGTGACGCATCATGGGTCCGACTCTTCGAATCCCGCTGCGCTTGTACATGTGATTCGTCCGCGAGTGGCAATCATGGATAACGGGGCGAAGAAGGGTGGCAGTTCGGTGGTGTGGACAACGGTAACTTCATCGCCTGGACTTCAGGATCTGTGGCAGCTCCACTACGCGATGGATGGAGGGAAAGACCACAATGTTGCCCCAGACCTCATCGCGAACCCAGAAGGCGCTGCTGGCGGTGGCGAGGACAAAGGAAACTACATCCATGTGACCGGGAAAGCCGACGGCACGATGACCGTGGTGAATCAGCGAAACGGATTCAAAAAGGACTATGGGCTCCAGCCGCCCAAACTAAGCGGGAGCGCACATTGATCGTGTTGCTGATGGGCGTGTCCGGTTCGGGAAAGACGACAGTCGGGCAGGCGCTCTCGAAGCAACTGGGATGGGAATTCGCAGATGCCGATGATTTTCATCCGGCAGCGAATGTGGAAAAGATGAGACACGGTATTCCTCTCATTGATCTTGACCGAGCGCCGTGGCTGGCAAGTCTGCGGGCGGTGATCGTTGGGTGGCTCGCGGCACGGAAGAATGGTGTGCTGGCATGTTCTGCGTTGAAACAGGCTTACCGGGATGAGTTAGCTGTGGATCCGCAAGTGAGGGTCGTATTTTTGAAAGGCAGTCCCGCATTGTTGCATGAGCGGATGCAGACGCGACGCGGACACTACATGAAGGAAGGGATGCTCGACAGCCAATTCGCGACTTTGGAAGAACCGAAGAGCGCGATTACAGTAGACGTGAGCGGAAGCGTGAATGATGTTGTTCGCGAGGTGCGGCGTCAGCTGGGCGTGTAGGCTGGGGGCGGTTTGCAGTACGCGTCGTTTCCCTTAGAGCGCGGGCTCCTCGGTGTTTTCGCTTTACGGAACGACAATGCTGCATGGTATAGGCGTCAGATTCCAGTTTCGACAGTGTTTGTTGCTTCCTAATCTTGGCTGATCTGGAAAATTCCGAGTTGGAAGCAGCTGTCATTCGCAAGCTGACCTGGCGGCTTGTGCCGTTTCTTTTTCTCCTCTATATCGTCGCCTATTTGGATCGTATCAACGTAGGTTTTGCTGCGCTTCAAATGCAGCAGGAACTGCATTTCGACGATGCAATTTACGGTTTCGGCGCCGGCGTGTTCTTCGCTGGATATTTCCTGTTCCAGGTTCCCAGTAATCTTGCGCTTCAACGTTTTGGTGCGAAGCGGTGGATTGCGTTGTTGATGATTACCTGGGGCTTGATCTCTGCGTGCATGGCGCTGACTCGCACGCCACGCAGTTTCTACGTGCTGCGCTTTCTGCTTGGGTCGGCGGAGGCAGGATTTTTTCCGGGCGTCATTCTGTATTTGAAAACCTGGTTCCCTGCGGCGGCGCGAGCGAGGACGGTTGCGCGGTTCATGACAGCGTCCCCGCTTTCGGGTGTAGTTGGGGGCCCAATTTCTGGATTGCTCTTGAACATGCACGGCACGACCGGGCTTTCCGGATGGCAATGGCTTTTTCTGCTCGAGGGCATTCCGGCTGTGCTGCTGGGTGGCGTCGTACTGGCGTATCTCACCAACCGTCCGGAGGATGCGACGTGGCTATCGGGAAAGCAACGCGAATGGCTGCTGGGGACTTTGAGGAAAGAGGCGGAGCAAGTGGCGACAACCGCGAGCGCGTTCTCGGCATTCTCTAGTGGGCGAGTGTGGATGCTTTGCTTCGTTTATTTTGGGCTGAATACAGTTTCCTACGGAATCAGCATGTGGCTGCCGAATCTGATTCGTAGTGCATCGGGCGGAAGCAACTTGTTTATCGGGGTGCTTTCAGCGGTGCCGTACATAGCCGCGGCGATCGCGATGGTTGTCGTTGGGCTGCATTCTGACAAGACGGGCGAACGCAGATGGCATCTAGCGATTCCGGCATTTGTCGGGGCGATTGGATTGTTCGCCGCGGCACAGTCGTCATCGACGCTGGTTCTGATTGTGGCGATCAGCATCGGCTCGGTGGGCGTGCAGTCGATGGTAGGCCCGTTTTGGGCAATTCCAACGACATTGCTGGCAGGGTCGGCTGCAGCAGTTGGGATTGCGCTCATCAATAGTGTAGGCAATCTCGGCGGTTTTTTTGGGCCGTACATCATTGGATTCGTGCGGCGGGAGACCGGTGGCTTCGCTGGTGGATTGCTGATGGTCGGCGGGACACTAGCGTTGGCCGGGTGCGTGGCTCTGGGAATCAATCTGACAAAATCTGCGCGCCGAATTGCGTAGGCCTCAAATGATACGTCCCTTCATGTACAAAATTGCGGTCAACATCATTCTGGCGCTAATTGCCGTCTCATTCGCGCAAGGGGCTGTGGGGCGCGAGGAGTTCCATGTTGATAGCGACCCCGGGGTGTCGCTTTTTATAAGAGAAGTCAAAGCACGGGACGCGAAGCCTGCTCCGCCAATCCTTCTCATCCATGGGGCACGCGTGCCGGGCGTTGGGTCTTTTGATCTTGATGTCCCCGGTGGTTCGTTGGCTGGCGATCTTGCAGAGCGCGGGTTCACGGTTTATGTGATGGACGTCCGTGGATATGGGCGTTCGTCGCGTCCCACTGCGATGGGGGAACCGGCTGACAAAAATCCGCCGCTGGTGCGTTCGGATGAGGCAGTGCGTGATATTGGGGCGGTGGTCGATTGGATTCGCAAGCTTACTGGCGAGAGGCCTGCTCTTTTTGGATGGGCTACGGGTGGTTTCTGGGCGGGTTATTACGCCACACTGCATTCTGATTCGATCCGTGCCGTCATTATGCTCAATACGCTCTACGGCGGCAGTGATCAGCACAAGATGCTTGGACACGGAACGGACCTCGAAGACCCGAAACATGCGGGCCGGCTGAATCCGTCAGTCGGGGCGTATCGGTGGAATGCGGCGTCGTCGTTGTTTGGAGTCTGGGATCGGAGCATTCCAGAAGCTGACAAGTCGGTGGCGCGCGACCCGCGGGTCGCGAAGGCCTACGAAGAAGCGGCCCTGGTGAGTGATCCTGAGAGCGCGTCGCATACGCCTCCGACATTTCGTTCGCCCAACGGTTGTTTGGAGGACAGTTTTTATGTAGCGGTTGGTCGGAAACTGTGGGATGCGTCGTTGATTCGCGTGCCGACGCTCGTCATTGCGTCAGAGCGGGATTTCTGGTCGCGTCCGGAGGATCGCGCGGCCCTCGAAGCCGAGCTTGTGCATGCTCCTCGTGTGAAGATCGTTGTGATTCCGGGAGCGACGCATTTTGTGCATCTTGAACGGGCCGAGCGAGGGCGAGATCAGCTTTTGCAAGAAATCACATCCTTTTAATCTCTACAACCGCCTAGAAATATCGCGATCGCTTGGGGAGATTCGCTAGGTATGAAGCTCAACTATCGCCGCGTACGAAGAATTGGGAGCTGCCTTCTAGGCTTGTTTTTTGCGGGCGTGATCACCTTCGCCATTTACAAGATTGGTCATTCGAAGACCGAACTGATCATCGTTTTTTTGCCGATCTTTGTTCTGTTGTTCCGGGCGATTGACTGGACGTGGTCGAGGGGGCGTAAGCACGACCAAGAGATCCATCGCAGTTGGTATGAAGCGACTTCCGGCAGGTTTTGAACACGTACAATGATCTAAATTGAGCCCCCTTCGTCCTTGGCCCCCAATTGTTTACAATATAGGATTCTGATTGTGGCGACGCCTGAGTATAAGGGTGGCGCCATCCGCGGTAACTCGGGACGAATTAAAGACTTGGAACCACAGACACTTAAACCCGGCACCCCCGGCCCGGCTTCCCCTGTGTACTGGCGGGTTGAGGGTAGTTTGCTTGAGCTGACGACCGTTCGTCCGGTCGCGTTCTTTACATGGAACGCGCAGACGTTCCTGGGCCGTTGGTGTCGCCGTGGCCTTGTCCTTTTGATGGCTTTGCTTCGTCCGTTCCTCTACGCCTCCAATCGTAAATTTGCTACGCGCGTCGTGTATTCGGTGCTGCGCGGAATCAGCCGCGACCGGCTTGATCTGCTAGGCGAGGAAGAATTTCAGTACAAATTAAAGCCACAGCTCCGGCCGGAAGGCGTGAGTGCGCTGAAGGCGCAGGTAGAATCTGGCGCCCAAGTCGTGCTGGTAAGCCAGGGCGTGGATCACGTGATGCGGCCTTTGGCGCGACATCTGGGCGTCAAATGGCTAGTCGCCAACCGACTGGAATTCCGTGACGGGATCGCAACCGGCCGGTTGCTCGACCCGGTGATTCGCCCGCGCGGCGTGTTTGCCCGCATGAGACACGCGGGCGCTGATGGAAGATTGTCTACGAACCAATGGTCGAAGGATCTCGGGGCAGGAAGCTGGAATGCGATTGCACAAGCCATAATCCCCGCAGAACGCGAAACGGTAACGATCGTGCGACCGGTCGTGCACTGGGACACCGACAAAAAGGAAGCGCCGCTTTCAGTCCGCAAAGCGTTGGCTGGCAAGCACGTGATGTTAATCGGCGTCACCGGATTCATCGGCAAGGTGTGGTTGGCGAACACTCTGCTTGATTTACCGGAGATTGGGAAGGTGTATCTGCTGATTCGGAAGCAGAAGTCGAACCCAGCGATCAAACGTTTTGAAAAGATCATGGAGGAGTCGCCAGTCTTTGATCCGCTATTCGATCGGCATGGCACGGGATTGCCGAAATTCCTGGCAGACAAAGTTGAAGTCATTGAAGGCGACGTTTCTCAGGACGGGCTCGGGTTTTCATCGGAACTCAGCAAGCGGCTTTCGGAAACACTCGACGTCATCATTAACAGTTCGGGTCTCACGGATTTCAATCCCGACTTGCGTGATGCGCTGGCGATTAACGTCGATGCGACCGCGTACTTGCTCGAGTTCATCCAGAAGTCTGATCACTGTGCGCTCTTACATCTATCGACCTGTTACGTGGCGGGTGCGCGCGATGGCCGGGTAACGGAGCGATTGCGCCAGGATTACACGCCGTCGGGCGCGGCTAATTTTGACGCCGAGAAGGAGTGGCAGGCTCTACACGCACTGGTACAGGAAACACTGGTGCGAGCCGAGGGGCCGGAAGTCACCGAGGAGTTACGAAGACAGGCACTCGGAAAAGAGCATGCTGCGAAAAACCTGCAGGGCGCTGCACTCGAGAATCAGATTCGCAAGAATCGCGTCCGCTGGCTAAGAACCTATCTGACGGATGCCGGCATGAAACGCGCAGCGGAACTTGGTTGGCCTAACACCTACACATTTACGAAAAGTATGGCGGAGTCGCTGATCGCGAAATATGGAGTCGACCTGCCCATTGCGGTCGTTCGACCTGCGATTGTCGAGACGTCGGTGACGAAGCCCTTCCTCGGGTGGAACGAAGGCATCAATACATCTGCATCGCTGTCATATCTGCTGGGAACCTACTTTCGGCAATTGCCGACGAACGAACGGAAACGCCTGGATATCATTCCAGTGGACTCTGTCTGCTCAGGGATTACTTTGATCGCGGCGGCTTTGGTTGAGCGGAGAAACGATCGGCTGTATCAGTTGGCGACGTCGGTGACCAATCCGTGCGATATGCGACGCTCAATTGAGCTCACTTCACTCGCGCACCGCAAGCATTACCGTGCGCAGGAAGGATTGGAATATTGGCTGCGCCTGCGGTTCGATGCGATCCCGGTTTCCAAGACGCGATACAACCGCATGTCAGCGCCCGCGCAGAAGGCAATTGTGAAGTCCATCCAGGCGATCATGGCGCCGTTGCCTTTGAAACGCACACCGCTTGCGAAGACCGAGCGCAGTCTCGAACGTGTGGAAAAACTGATTGAACTGTTCGAACCGTTCATCTTGCATAATGAACACGACTTCGTCGCCGACAATGTCGAGAAGCTTTCTTTCGCACTCATACCAGAGGAGAAAGAGACGTTTGGGTATCACACCTCCAGCCTTGACTGGTGGGACTACTGGATCAACGTGCATATTCCCGCGCTGCGGCGCTGGACTTATCCTTTGATCGAAGGGCGGCCGTTGGAGGCGCGACCTCCACGTACGCTGCAGATTGCCCCTGATGCGCCGAGCGGGGCAGAAACCGTTCCCACCGGAACCAACGGAGCGACGTGGCGATATTCCTGACCGGTTCAACCGGATACATCGGCGCCCATGTGGCTGCCAATCTTCTTGACCAACAGGGCGCAGGTCTCAATCTGCTGGTACGCGGTAAAGATGCGCACGACGCGGAAGTTCGCCTGTGGCAAGCGATGCAGCTCCACATGGACTTTCCTCGTTTTTACGAGCACCTGCAAACGCGTATCCGAATTTTCATTGGCGACCTCACCACGCCGCAGTTCGGTCTCGATCGCGATACATACGACCGCCTTATCCACACGACGGACTCTGTCATCCATTGTGCAGCGTCGTTAAACAGGAAATCCGAGAAGACCTGTCTGAATGTAAATTTGCGCGGAACACTCGAAGTGGTGCAGTTAGCGCGACGCTCACACTATTACCACGGGTTGCGGCGATTCAGTAACGTGTCGACCGTGGCCGTGGCGGGGAAACGCGCGAATGAGATCGTCGTGGAGGATCGCGCCATCGAGTGGGATCGGTCGGACTACGATCCGTATGCACGAACGAAGAAATTCTGCGAACACATGGTTCGGGAATTGCTACCGGACGTTCCGATCACGATCTTTCGTCCCAGCATCGTTCTGGGAGATAGTCGTTATCCACAGACCACGCAGTTCGACATGGTGAAAGCATTTGTATTTCTGGCGGGATTGCCGGCGCTGCCATTTCGTCCGAATGACAAGATCGACATTGTGAACGTGGATTTCGTGGCGGATGCGATCTCCACGCTTCATTCAAAAGAAAATCCACAATACGATACCTATCATCTCTCGTCTGGAACTGGCTCGCAGACGTTCCGGGAAGTAACCAACGCGTTAGCCGCGGCGCAAGAAAAGCGCGCGCCGGTATTTGTACCATTCATGGAAAAGCCATTCTCGGGTTCGGTCAACACGCTCGCGAATCGCAAGGGATCGCTGGGACACGGCGCCGCGCTCATGAAGGTGTTCATGCCATATCTGGTGTGGAACACGGTTTTCGACAATACGCGCGTTACTACCGAACTTGGCCGCAAGCCCGTGCCATTTTCGCAATACAGTTTTCCTTTGTTGAGATTTAGCCGCGATGGCAATTTCACCTATCCGTACCAGGATTGGCCTACTTCCAAAAAGGCAGGAGGGTCAGCGGCATGATGGACTTCATCCTGGAGGCCTGGGTCTCAAGCATCATCGAGAAGACGAAAGTCGGATGGATGCTTGGTGAAAACAAGCCGTGGGAGCCAGGCCAAAGACTGAAATTGCTATTTGCTGGATATAACGGCACCCGCAACACGGGGTCCGACGTGCGCGTCGCGGAAATGCTGCGACAGTTGCGACACGTTCTTGGTGCTGACCGCGTTGACTTCAGCGTGATGACGCAGAATTTCGACCGATCACGCGGCTACTTTGACGATACGCACCAAGTCCACCTGCCAGATATTTTTCCGCCATTCTTATCAAACGAAGTGCCCCAACACCACGGTGTGGTTGCATGCGAAGGCTCGATGTTCAAATCCAAGTTCGCGAACGCACTGACGACCATGATGATTGGGTCTCTCGGCATTGCAGCCGCGCAGAACAAATTGTCGGTCGGCTATGGCGCGGAAGCTGGTCACATGGATCCACTGATTGCGAAAATGTGCGCTCGCTATTGCAAGGACTCGCTTGTGATTACGCGCAACGAAGAATCTCGCACTCTGCTGCGTGAGCTCGGCGTACCCACGGAGTTGGGCACGGACACAGCGTGGACGTTTGAGCCGCATGGTGCCGATTACGGTCAGAGGGCTTTGCGTGACGTCGGCTGGGATGGCAAGACACCCGTGCTGGTTGTTTGTCCGATCAATCCTTTTGAGTGGCCAGTCAAGGCATCGGTTGCGAAGTTTGCCGCGCACGGCATCATGGGTGCATACAAGGACAGCCACTACCGATCGGTTTATTTTCACAACTCGGGACCCGAGGCTGACCGCAAGTACGAGCATTACTTGAATTCAATCGCGAACGCGGTGGGCGCCTTTCGGCAGAAAAAGAATGTATTCGTGATCATGGTGGCGACGGAGCGTCTTGATGCGCGTCCCGGGCGCCGGATCGCAGAAAAACTCGGCGGTGTTCCCGTGCTGACGTCGGATGATTACGACATGTATCAGTTGGTGAGCATCCTGCGCGCCTGCCACATGATGGTGTCGTCGCGCTATCACGGGATCGTGACGTCGATGCCCGCACTCGTGCCGTCGGCCGGCATTACGATGGACGAGCGAATTCGCAATCTGATGACCGAGCGAGGCCAGACGGATCTGCTGATGGGCGTGAAAGACGCAGATCTTGAGCCCCACTTGATCGCCGCCCTTGAAACGCTGAGCCAAGACGGCCAGCGGGTGGCGGATGGTATTGGGCGAACCGTGGTCAGGAACCTCCAGGTCATGGCGCGCATGGGAGTGTATTTTGAAGAAGAAGTGCAGCGACGTTATCCGGAGTTTCCGACACGGCGCGGAGAATGGAGCTGGGAAGATTATTTGCCTCCATTTAGCGGCTCGCTGCGGCAGTTGATGACTGCCTATGCATAGAAATTTGTGGTCTCGTCTACCGGTAACTGTTTGAGCGAACGCTGCGGCACGCAGCGCAATGACCACTAGCAGGACCAAATATCTGGTCCGTAACATGTAGTTGTTCCATCACATGTCCCCTATGACGTTTCTTGAAGACATTCTCGGTGTGCTGGAGAAGGCCGACCGGCCTGTTCTGCAAGAGATTCGTGGGGGAGATTTCGTCGCTGTCACTGGCCCTCAGTTGCTTGCACAAGTCGCGCAAGCGCGGGCCGCGCTGCGCAAACTCCGCTTGAAGAAGGGTGAGAGATGCGCGCTGCTGGCGCATAACAGCATCCAATGGGTCGCGATGGATCTCGCGATCATGGCGGAAGGACTGATTGTCGTACCACTTTACGCGCGACAGTCACCGGCTGAGTTAGTTGCGATGATGAAGGATTGTTGGCCCTCGGCGATTTGTTGCGGAGATCAGGCGCTGTCGGATTCGATCGGGAAGCTTTGGTCTGACGGTCCTCCACACATTCGCATGGATGACGTCTTCGAACGCGATGCGGCTGCGCAGCGAACCCCGGTTGTTCACATGAGTGGCCACGACCCCGTGACGATCATTTACACGTCGGGTACTTCCGGAGATGCGAAGGGAGTCGTTCTCAACACGGGCAATGTAGGACACATGTTGTCATGCACATCCTCGCGGCTAGACTCCTTGATGCACAGCAGTTCACGCCAGGATCGTGTATATCACTATCTGCCCTTTTGTTTCGCGGGATCGTGGATCTTGCTTCTAACTGCGTTGAAGCGCGGTAGTTTGCTCTCGCTCAACACCGATCTGACGAAAATTGCCAACGAGATGCGCATGGTCGCGCCTGATTACTTCCTGAATGTGCCCGCTCTTCTGGAACGCATGCGCAAGGCGGTAGACGAGCAACTCTGGCAGACCGGTGGCTTGCCCCTACTGATTTACGGCAAGGCGAAAGGCGCGTGGGTGCGTCAACTCGAGAAGAAAGCCGTGTTCGTTGACAAGGTTTGGCTGGCGACGGCGCGGGCGGTCGTGTTTCCGGCTATCCGCAAGAAGATGATTGGGCCAAAGTTGAAAGCACTGATCTGCGGATCCGCTCCGCTGGCCATAGATACCCAACTCTACTTCATGATGCTCGGCGTCCCGGTGCTGCAGGTCTACGGACTCACGGAAACGACCGCAATTTGCACCATGGATGATCCGAACCACGTTACCCCGGGTCGCGTGGGTCCTGCTATTTCGGGCATCGAGATGAAGCTCGCCGAAAATGAAGAGATCGTAGTACGGGGGCCCAACATTTTTCCTGGATATTGGGACCGCCAGCAAGAGAACGCAAAAGTTCTTCGCGATGGGTGGTTTCATACCGGCGACCAGGGGGAAGTCGATGCGAACGGAAACTGGCGCATCATTGGGCGGATCAAGAATTTGATCATCTTGGGCTCCGGACACAACATTGCTCCGGAGCCGATCGAGGAACGGATTCTGCAGGAGCTTCCGACAGCTAGTCAGGCGGTGTTAGTTGGAAATGGACGCGGCTATCTTTCCGCAATCATCACTGGCAAGATCGACCGGGCACAGGCACGGGCCGCAATTGATGCCGTGAACCGTACGCTTCCTCACTACAAACAGGTGCGCCAGTTCGTGCTGCGCGAAGACCCATTTTCAGTAGAGAACGGATTTCTGACCGCGAATGGCAAGTTGAAGCGGGATGTGATTTCCTCCCGCATGAAGAATGAGATCGAAGAAATGTATCGGGCGAAACAGGAAGTGGGTTAAGGGCAGCTGTTGGCCGTGAGCAGCTAGTAAGACTGTGCACCGACGCCAGCATTTTTATGAAAACTTATCAGGGACAGACGCTCTCTTGGGGAGCGAACAATGGCGTCATTGAGCTGGAATTGCACCGTGATCCGGCGAACGAGATCGGTTCGCTGACGCTCGAGGAATTAGAAAAGTTTGCCGCGTCGCTCAAAGAATTGGCCGAGCACAATCACGCGCTCATCTTGCATAGCTCTTTGAAGTCTGGATTTTCCGCAGGCGCGGATCTGCGGGAGCTTTTCGAGCGTTCGCAGCAGATGGAAAAAAATGCTGCTGCACGCGGTGTGCGCGAGTTTCTCGAACGGATTCATGGCGTGCTCAACGCAATTGACGAAGCCCCAATCACAACGATTGCTGCGGTCCATGGAGTAACGTTCGGGGGAGGCTTCGAGTTGGCTTTGGTGTGTGATCTTATTGTTGCGGATCGAATGGCCCGCTTTTGTTTTCCCGAACTGCGCCTGGGATTGATTCCCGGGTTTGGCGGCATTCCGCGACTGAAACGCGACTTGGGGAACGCAGTGGTCCGCGATTTGTTGCTTACAGGGCGAAGCTTCAATACAACGAAGGCGCAGCAGGTTGGCCTGGTCAGCCAGGTCGTTGGGGAAGGTGAGTCCCTGCGAGCTGCGAGAGCCACGGCGTCGCAGGTTACGAAGTTTGATCGCGAGACGGCGGCTACAGCCAAGAAATTCATCAAGCCAATTCCGCGTGAAGAACTGAAGCGAGAGATTGACATTTTCTGCGATCTGTTTGCGAAACCAGCTGTTGAAGCCGGCTTGCGGAAATTTGTTGAGAGTACTGACGCGCTGCCGTACTTGCCTTGATGGCCGTATGGACGATCGAGGTTCGGAGCTTGTGTACGGCTGAAAACCTGACTTCCCAGTGCGATAAACTAACTACTATGCCGACAACGGATCAAACATTGGACGAGGTCCTGAGCCTGGCTGCCGCGCACTTTAAGGTGGCGCGTGACAAGCTTGCTCCGGATGATGATTTCTTCAAGACACTGGGCATCGACAGCCTGCAGGCTCTCGATCTCCTAACGCGACTGGAGAATCACTTCCGCATTGAATTGCCTGATTATGAGTTGCAGGGAGTTTCCGACTTTCGCACACTGGCCAGTCGGATCCAGGCGAGGCGGTAGAATGCGGCGTTGATGGGTTGAGCAAACTAGTTCGATCGGTAAGCCGCGAGTCATCGAGCAAGAATCAAATAGGCAATACATCAATCAACAATTCCGAATGCTGAATCTCCCTCAATATGCCAGTCTTGGCGCGGCCTTGCGTGATGCCGTGGAGCGCTGGCCGAACGAGACTTGTCTCATCGAAGCCGATCGCGATAAAGAGAAGACTCGTCTCACGTATTCGGACTTCAAAGAGATGGCAATGCCGTTGGCACGCGCCCTGCAGGACGCCGATTTCAAGCCCGACGGCCGTGCTGCCGTCATCATGACGAATCAATCGAAGTGGTTGATCTCGGCCTACGCAGTTTTTTACGTCGGCGGAGTCCTGGTTCCACTCGACTACAAACTGACCGCCGCAGAGCATCTTCAACTCCTTACTCACTCGAAGACGAAAGTCCTGGTCGTCGAATACTATTTGTGGCGCGCGATCATGCAGTCGCCGGATTTCCGCGCCAAGAAGCCTCCGATTGTGCTGGTGACTGAAGCGCCAGTGAGCGCTGAATTGGGCGGAGCATTTCGATGGGAGGAGTTCAAGCGAAAGGGCGAACCCGCGTTTGTGGCGCGGAAGAGGGAAGACACGGCGGCGATTGTTTATTCGTCGGGGACGGGCGGGCGGCCGAAAGGTTGCGTGCTCACACATGACAACTACCTCGAGCAATGCACGGCTCTGACCGCGTGGTACCCGTTCGCGCCGGGCGTGCGTTACCTCAGCATTCTTCCCACTAATCATGCGATCGATTTTATGGTTGGATTTATCGGGCCCTTCGTCTGCGGGGCGTGCGTGGTCCATCTGCGAACGCTGCGTCCTGAGTTCGTCCGCGACGCGTTTGTACGCTACAAAATCACCTACATGAGCCTGGTGCCGATGGTGTTGAAGAATTTGGAGCGCGGCCTTCGGGCAAAGTTTGCGGAGTTGACGCCGGCCAAACGCTTCATGCTCGACCGAATGATTGGGCTGAACAGGTTGTTGACGAAGCGTCGTCCAAATGTAGAACTAAGTCGCAAGCTTCTTCCCCAGGTGCACAAAGCATTTGGCGGTGGGCTGCAAACTTTGATTGTCGGTGGCGCTTTCATGGAGCCGTCGACACTGCAGTTCTTCTACGATCTCGGAATTCCAGTCGCGAACGGCTACGGCTTGACCGAAGCTGGTACCGCTCTTACGGTAAACGATCTTAAGCCGTTTCGGGCGGATACGGTGGGCAAGCCTTTACCTGGCGTACAACTGCGCGTGTTGAATCCTGACGCGGATGGCATCGGCGAGGTGGCGGCGCAAAGTCGCACGGTGATGTCCCACTATCTCGACGACCCGCAACTCACCGCTGAGACGATTGTTGACGGATGGCTTCTGACGGGCGATCTCGGACGATTCGACTCGACCGGTCAATTACAGCTGTTTGGCCGTAAGAAGAACATGATTGTCACCGAGGGCGGGAAGAACATTTACCCGGAAGACATTGAGACAGCGTTCGACAGCATTACCGTCAAAGAGTATTGCGTGTTCGCCGCCAACTTCGTTTGGCCTGCCAAGCAACTTGGGAAAGAAATGCTTTTCCTGGTTGTGCATCTCGAGCCGAACCAGGAGTTCAACGATACGTTGCGCGAGCAGATCGCTGCAGCGAATCGTCGCCTACCAGATTTCAAACGCATTAGCGGCTATCTTCTGTGGGACAAAGATTTTCCTCGTACCGCTTCCATGAAAATCAAGCGCACGGCTCTGGCCGAAGAGATCGGCAAAACTAAGGACCGCGCGGCCGTCGTCGAACTGTGACAGACAAGTTCCTCGCCATCGTGAATCCTGCGGCAGGCGGCGGCCGTTGCCGCAAACTCGTCGGCCCGGCACTAGAGAAGCTCCGGGCCGGGGGATTGACTCTTGATGTCGTCGAGACGCATGCGCCCGGTGAAGCCACCCAATTGACGCGCGATGCTTACGGGCGTGGCTATCGCGCGTTCCTTGGTGTGGGCGGTGACGGTACATCCTACGAGATCGTGAATGGGCTATTTCCGGAGGCACTGGAAGGCGAGCGTCCGACGCTTGGATTTCTACCGCTGGGCACTGGCAATTCGTTCCTCCGCGATTTTTCCGATCAAGGCGTCGTTTACGCGATGGAATCGCTGTTGGCGCGGCGCTCCCGGAAATGCGACGTGCTACGCATGACGCACCGCGATGGCGTGATTTACTACATTAATCTTTTAAGCGTGGGATTCGCGGCAGATGTTGCCACGGTGCGTGCGCGCCGTTTCAATGCATACGGGCAGCTGGGTTACTTCATCGCGATCTTTTATGAACTGGCACGCCTCAACCGGCGTCCATTCCCACTGATGGTCGAGGGCCAAGCGGAGCCAGATCGACGGCCTTGTCTCTTCCTCACTTTTAACAATAGCAAGTTCACCGGTGGAACCATGATGATCGCGCCGCAGTCGGCAACCGACGATGGGCTGATCGAGTACGTTCGCTGGGGACCGATCTCGCGCCTTGGGCTAATCAAAAATCTAAATACCCTTTATGACGGGACTCACGTCCAACACCCGCTGGCAGAACGCCAAGCCGTGCGTCGCATCGATTTTGCCCTAGATGGCCCGGTCGATGTCATGGTCGACGGCGAAGTATTGACGTTGCATTGTCAGACACTGGATGTCTTGCCTTCCGCACTCAATGTCGTGGTATAAGGGAGCCTGAATGGCTGAAGAGCGCAAGCAGAAAGTGAATGCAGATGTGGCCGCGCCGACCCCGGCCGGATTATGGAAGAAGGCGAGCATTGCGCTTCTTGTACTGGCTGTATTCGGGGCGGCATATTACGTCGGCTATCACAAGCGGACACACAAGTACGATGCGTTTGCGCGATGTTTGAAAGATCGCCAGGTGAAGATGTATGGCGCGTATTGGTGTCCACACTGTGCTGAGCAGAAAGAAATGTTCGGCGAATCATTCGAGTTCGCGCCGTATATCGAATGCGGTGTCGCGGGTGATCGCCGGGCTGAGCAGCCGGTTTGCAAAGAAGCGGGCATTCAACATTTTCCTACGTGGCAGTTCCCGCCAACGGGCGAACGCGTAGAAGCCGTCATGCCATTTGCCGATCTCAGTTCTCGCACCGGATGTCCTCTGCCATGACCGTGTCGCGGGGGCGACTTCCTCTCATCATTTCCTTACTGGCATTGGTTGGCATCGCGGTGTCGTCGCTTTCCCTTTATCATCACTTCGCAAAATCGAAAACCGGCTACTGCGATTTTGGGCAAAGCTTCAATTGCGACATAGTCAACCGCAGCCAGTACTCCTCGGTTGCTGGAATTCCGGTAGCTGCGATCGGTATTCTTGGATACGCTGCCATCCTGTTGCTATCCACGTTGTGGCGGCGAAATCCAGATACTCCCGGAATGCTTACGATCGGTGCCTTGGCAGGCGTTGGATTTGCACTCTATCTAACCTATATCGAAGCTTATGTGCTGCAGGCCTACTGCATCCTGTGTCTCACGTCGTTGGCTACAATCGTAGTGATCGCCTCTCTCTCCGCTGCATGGTGGACTGGCAAGCGTCGGGCGTGAAATTGTCAACTGTCCTTCAAGTCTCATAAACGATGCCGGAAATTGTGCAGGAACAGAAAGCCAAGATCGAGAATCATCTCAATTCATCTGTTACCGGAGATTTGCGTCTCCACGATCTCCGAAGCAAAATCTTTCGCAACACCCGCAACTTACGCGTCTGGCTGCCGCCGGGCTATGATGAAGCTGGCAATTCGCGTCGATATCCGGTTTTCTACTTGCAGGACGGCCAAAATCTCTTTGATCGCACGATTGCCTTCGGTGGTGTTGAGTGGCAGGTGGATGAAACGGCCGATCGCTTGATCCGCGAGAAGAGGATCCCGCCGATGATCATGGTCGGGATCGACAACATGCAGGAAGCTCGTATCCGCGAGTATTTACCGTATCGGTCTTTCAATCCACCTGTTTTACGACCGCAGGGAAAGCACTATCCCGATTTCATGTTGCGCGAAGTGATGCCATTTGTGGAACAACATTATCGAATCGCTAAGGGCGCCGAGAACACTGGCATCGGGGGATCATCACTGGGCGCGATCATTTCCATGTATACCGCGATGGCGCTGCGCGGAACATTTGGCAGGCTTCTGGTTGAGAGTCCATCTTTGTTCATTTCAAGCCGTCAGCTTCTGCGAGACAGCCGCGCATTTCAGGATTGGCCTCATCGGATCTTTCTCGCGATGGGTACGCGTGAAACGGGGCGTGAGGATAAAGACGCTATCTTCGTGGAAGATGTTCGCGAGTTGGGAGCCATTCTGAAACGTCGCGGTCTGGGAACTGAACGGCTTATGGTTAACATTCAAGAAGGGGCGCCCCACAGTGAAGGCGCCTGGGCAGGGCGATTCCCGCAAGCGCTCAGCTTCTTGTTCGGAGAGCAGCTACACCATCTCTAATCACCCCGTGTTTCTCTAACAGGTACAAGAGGGCAGTCATGGCCACCACAGTGAGTTGAACATGTGTCCAGCGCGCAAGAGGCCCGATCAATTGCAGAACGAAGCAAAGATAGAGGCAGATCACCATCGACGGAAAGCGGTGATCGAGTGTCCAGTTTGCCAGCAGGAGGAATGCCGGCGCCAAAATCACCAGGTCGTAGATCGTGAGATGCGGAGCGACGAGCACCGTGGCCACCAGCAAGCTCGCAAATCGGATTTCAAGCGAACGACTTCGTTGCCACGCGCGATATGCGAGAGCAAGAACAATAACTAAGCTGATCCCGAGACATGTTTCGGCAATTCGAGGCGGAAGTCCCGACAACTCCCAAAAACCACGCAGCGAATGGAGTTGATACAGTTTGGGTTCCAGTAACGGCAACATGTCGGGAACGTCATAGAAGTGCCGAAAATAGTCCCGCAGAACTGGGGCGCCAAAATCGGCCCAAACAACCGCAAGTTGCGCCACCGCTGTGACTGTCGCACCCGCCAGAATTCGCCACTCGCCTGCCAGAAGAAAAATTACGGCCCCGGCAACTCCAAGTTGCGGCTTGAAAAATAGCAATCCAAAGGCGAGGCCGGCGGCAAAGTTATTTTTGCGGCGAAGACAGAGAAACATCAGAGTAAAGCAAGCTAAGGCGAGTCCCGATGTCTGTCCCCAAACCAGCAGATGAAAAAATGCAGGGAAGGCGAGAGCGATAACCATCACGGTCCCAGGGTTCTGCTGCAGATTCGGACACTCGCGCCACACCAGCCAGCAACAGCACGCATAAATGAGAGCGTTGATCAGCAGCCAAGCTGCCAGGGCTTTCCCATAGGGTAGCGCCGCGAAGGGAGCGAAGAGCAGCGCCACCTGCGGCCCGTAAAACGGAGCATAGACAAGCCCTTTGGCTTCCGGAACACGCTCTGTCGCCAGTTTCTCCTGTGCCCGCAGATCGTAGAGTCTATCCGGATGCCCTTCGCGGGCAAGGGTGCCGATGGTGTAGAAGTGTAGAAAATCCGTGCCTTTCAGCAAACCGTTGCGATCAAGCAGACCGGGTGTGGCGTAGTTCCAGATGAAAACGGACCATAAGACGATCGCAATCAGCAACGCGTGTACTCGGATACGGCGCAGAGACAGTGCATTCGCACACGCTTCCACCAGGCGGTTCCACATGCGCGCCCATCATAGCGCGTGGTTGCCAGACCAGCGATGGAAGAACGAAAAGCAAAAACAGAATGACCATTGGCGCATACAGCCTGCGCTAATGGTCATTGTCGGTGGTTACACGTGGGTTGCCGACCACCTACCAGATTGGTTTTCCGTCTTTGTCGCGGAACACGAATGTGTCTCCGCCACGCTTCACCTCACGCGCGAAAATCGTGTCGACGCCCTCGAACTTTACCTTCGTGCCGGTTACTTCCAATTGATCGCCCTTGCTGAACGCAAGTTCGTAGCTCTTAACGAACTTGGTCGTCGCCAGGTGGACTTCGATCGCCTTGCCATCTGCCATCTTTAGGACCACGTGTGCGCCCATGCCGTTGCTTACAGGACATTCGCGATCGCGTACCTCATCCACTGTCCCTTTGAAATTGGTTTCAGTGGCAGGGTCATATTTTGGCACGGTAACGTTGGGCTTCTGCTCCTGTGCGAGAAGTAGTGTGCTCGCACCAATCAAAATGGCTACCAGAATTCCGCCCCATACCTTCATGGCCGTCACTCCTTGGCAGAAGATCGACGCGCGCTTCATCTGCCAAGGTAAGTATGGTTCCACCTAGTAACGGAGCGTGTGATCGCAGTCACACGGCTTCGTGATTGACGACGTGCCGGGTGAATTGATGTTGCGGTGAAAGAAAGGACCGTAAGTATTTGAAACGTAGGTGCATGCGGGTCTAGAAAACATGTACTTCGCACCGGTACGGCCAGCATCTGACGATCAAAAACGAAAGGTCATTCCTCGTTCTTTTCGATGAGCTTATCGAGGATTCCGATGGCAGCATCCAGAATTTCACGATCCACCTTGCGATTCGAAGCGATGGCTTCCGCTAACGGTATAGAAATGATCTTGTTTCCCCGCAAAGCGGCCATGTGCCCGAACTCGCCGCGGTGGACCATGTCGATTGCACCCAGTCCGTAACGGGTCGCGAGCACCCGATCGAAAGCGCTGGGCGACCCGCCGCGCTGAATGTGCCCGAGCACGACAGAGCGGCTCTCAAAACCAGTGCGTTTTTCGATTTCGCGTGCCAGCACTGTGCCTATGCCGCCGAGGCGGAGATGTCCAAACTCATCTCGCCCAACATCTTGCAGGACAGGCGCACCATCGTGCATCTCGGCGCCACCAGCAAACTTCGCGCCCTCCGCCACAACCACGATGCTGAAGTAACGTCCGCGTCCGTGGCGCTGCCGGATCAATTCCGCAACTTTATCGACGTCGAACGGCTCTTCCGGAACCAAAATGACGTCGGCTCCACCGGCAATTCCGCTGTACGCTGCGATCCAGCCTGAGTCGCGTCCCATCACTTCGACGACGATGACACGATTGTGCGCCTCTGCAGTGGTATGAACGCGATCGATCGCGCTGGTCGCCACGTTGACGGCTGTATCGAATCCAAACGTGAAGTCCGTGCCCGCCAGGTCATTGTCGATTGTTTTTGGAACGCCCACCACCTTCACGCCCCGATCGTTCAGCTTCGAGGCCACCGACAGCGTGTCGTCGCCACCAATCGCGATCAGCGCATCGATCTTGTGCTTGCTCATGGCGGCTACGCATCGGTCGAGGCCGTCTTCGTGCTTCGCCGGATTTGTTCGCGACGTTCTCAAAATCGTGCCGCCGCGTGGCAGGATACCGGCGACCGACTCCAGATCGAGTTTCATGGTCTTGTCCTCTACCAGTCCGCGCCAACCCTCAAGAAACCCGACGAACTCGTCTTCGTAGTGAAAGCAACCCTTACGCACCACTGCGCGGATCACTGCGTTCAGTCCCGGACAATCGCCACCACCGGTCAACACACCGATTCTCATCGCTTGCTCCTCATTACCACTGGGAATGATTGCGTTGTCGCCGCGCCGGCTGAATACACTTGGGGCGTGGGCCTTGTCGGGTCTTAAACCATGCGCGGAACTTACAAGAGTATCAAAAAATCGATTAGGTTCGGGGCTCGCGGCTTTGGAGGTAACTATGACGAGCGAGAAAGTATCGCCGCCACCGGTTCTGCCAACGCGTGGCCCAAAATGACATGCTGCTCCTTGTCGAGGTGAATGCCATCTACCCGGCTGGTGCTCGTGACACTGCCTGCATCGAAGCAGTCGCAGCTCAATTCGGCCGAAACAGTCTTATATGCGTTGGCCAATCCCGCGGACCGCTGCTCGGCGCCGGCAAACTTTGGCGCTATGGTCCCCTTGGGAAGAGAAATTGGCGGCGGACATACTACGAGGACGGGGGGCACCGTCATGCCCGGTTCAATTGGAGCCCTTCTGATTTCGTTAACCAGCGCCCGAATTCCTTCCGCCGCAGACCATGCATTGTTGAACGGATGCGGGAACTGGAAATCATTCGTGCCGAGCATCAGAATAACGAGCGCAAGCGGTGAATGAATTTCGATCCGCTGCGCCAGACCTAGTAAACCATTGCGCCCAGGTTTGAAAGGGTCGTCCCAAACCGTACGCCGGCCATTCAGGCAATCCTCGACGACCCGCACGCGACGGCCGCCTGCGGTCAGCGTCTTTTCCAAAACCCCCGGCCAGCGTTCGTCAAAAGGCAGCCGCTTGCGGGTGTCTGGAATAATCCCCCAAGTCAGAGAGTCGGCGTAGACGAGAATCTGTTCCATGATAGGGAAGCCTCGCAGGAATAGTTTATTCGCTGAGGCGGTCACAACATCGCAGCAACCCATTGTTAACTCTGTGCCTGGTCCGAGAAATGGGCAACACCGTATGTGTGCAGTGATAGACTTCCGCCAAATGATTCACCGATTGCGCGCGGGAATTCTCACAAGCGTTCTGGTTACATTGTCGTTATTGGTCGCGGGCCACGCACAAACTCCGGAAAGCACCAACGGTGGGCGGACCCAGCTCGAGGCTCCTTTACGGGTTGGAGGCAAAGTGTCTGCGCCCCGCATTAAATGGGATCCGGAACCCGACTATTCTCCCCAAGCGCTGCGTCTCGGCCGCCAAGGGGTTTGTGTCTTGTGGATGATCATTGGTACGGACGGAAAGCCACGAGACATTAAGGTGGCTCGCGCGCTCGGCTTGGGGTTGGACGAGAAAGCCATTGAAGCGGTTCAACGCTGGCGATTCGAGCCGGCTATGAAAGATGGCAAGCCAGTTGCCGTCCAGATCAATGTTGAAGTCAATTTCCACACGGATAGGACGGATAGGTTTACTGAGCTGTCTCAAAAAGTACAAGCAGGCGAACCAAAGGCACAGTTAGAAATGGCCAAAGCCTTCCTCGAAAGCCCTCGATTGGACGATCAACAATATGCGATGCATCTTCTCACGAAAGCCGCGGGCCAGGGGTTAAGAGATGCCCAGTTTCTGCTGGGGGAGCGTTATTACAGATATCCGATGGCCATTCAGGACTATATTTCTGCCTATACGTGGTACGCCCTTGCGCGTCGATACGGCGAAAAGAAGAGCGAAGCGCCCTTGAAAGAACTCACCTCCAAAATGACGCCCGAGCAACTCTCGGAAGCCCAAACTCGCGTCGAAACCTGGAAGCCAACTCCGGCGAAGTAGTTTCCCCGTACTCACCTTGCCGATTGCGCCTGCTGCGCAGATTCGCCAAAATACAATCCATCATCTCTTCGGGAACCTTCATGCCTAAATGGTCGAAAGCTTTGCTGTGGTTGGGAGTCAGCCTGCTTGGAGCGCTCGCGCTCGGTACCATCGCTCTTCATCGCGGAGAAAACATCAACGCAATGTGGCTCGTGGTCGCAGCTGTGTGCTCCTATGCGATTGGCTACCGGTTCTACAGCAAATTCATCGCCGCGAAAGTCCTGGTCCTCGACTCAACCCGGGCCACTCCTGCCGAACGACTCGATGACGGTCGCGACTTTGTTCCCACCAACAAATGGGTCGTCTTCGGACATCACTTCGCCGCCATCGCCGGCCCGGGTCCACTGGTGGGTCCCGTGCTCGCTGCGCAATTCGGATATCTCCCCGGCACGCTCTGGATTCTCGCCGGCGCAGTCTTCGGCGGATGTGTGCAGGATTTCGTCATCCTACTGTTTTCGATCCGGCGTGACGGAAAATCCCTTACCGAGATGGCGAAATCCGAAATTGGCCGTCTCGGCGGATTCGTCGCGTATGTCGCCATCATCACGATCATCGTTGTATTGCTGGGCGCAGTCGCACTCATTGTCGTCAATGCATTGAAAGACAGTCCGTGGGGAACCTTCACCATCGCAATGACAATCCCCATCGCGCTCCTGATGGGAATTTATCTGCGCCGCTTGCGGCCCGGAAAGGTTCTCGAAACATCTGCAATCGGCGTAGTGCTCGTCATGCTCGCGATCTGGGGCGGACAGTGGGCCGCCCATAACCCTGCAATGGCAAAAATCTTCACGCTCACAGCGCCCACGCTCGCAGTCCTCATCATCATTTACGGCTATGCGGCTTCGGCACTGCCGGTTTGGTTGCTGCTCGCACCGCGCGATTATCTGAGCACGTTCGTCAAACTGGGAACGATCGCGCTACTCGCTATTGGGATCGTTGCCATGCGGCCCACGCTCCACATGCCGCCACTCACCCGCTTCATCGATGGCACCGGCCCGGTCTTCGCGGGAAAGATATTTCCCTTTGCCTTCATTACGATTGCCTGCGGTGCTATCAGCGGGTTTCATGCTTTGATTTCCAGTGGCACGACGCCCAAGTTGCTCCAGCGTGAGGGTGAAACGCGCATGGTCGGATATGGCGCAATGATGGCCGAATCGCTGGTCGCGATCATGGCCACCGTTGCCGCATGCGTATTGCAGCCTGGAATTTATTTTGCGATCAACAGTCCCGCTGGAATCGTCGGGCAATTACCAGAAGCGGCAGTGGCGACGATCAGTGGCTGGGGATTTCCAGTAACCGCCGGAGACATGCAAGCTTTGGCTCAGGCCGTCGGCGAGCAGACGCTCTTCAACCGCACCGGCGGCGCACCTGCATTCGCTGTAGGTATGGCTCACATCTTCTCGAACTCCCTCGGCGGTCAAGCGGTAATGGCTATCTGGTACCACTTCGCGATCATGTTCGAAGCGCTTTTCATCCTGACCATTCTCGATGCGGGCACGCGTGTCGGCCGTTTCATGCTGCAAGACGCACTTGGACATATCTGGAAACCCCTCGGCCGCACGAGTTGGTATCCGTCCATCCTGGTGACGAGTGCGCTCATCGTCGGCGCCTGGGGATCATTCCTCTGGCAGGGCGTAAAAGATCCGCTGGGAGGAATCAACTCGCTCTGGCCCTTGTTCGGAATCTCAAATCAGTTGCTCGCGACGGTGGCTCTCTGCGTAGCGACCACCATCATCGTTAAGATGGGGCGCGCGCGTTATATGCTCGTGACCCTCGCACCGCTTGCCTGGCTCGTATCGGTCACGTTCACCGCGTCGTATCACAAGATCCTCGACCCGAATCCTCGCATTGGATTTCTGGCACACGCACAACAGCTGGCTGAGAAAGCGGCGGGCAATCCCACGCACACTGTGTCGCAATTGATTTTCAACGATCGTCTGGACGCCTCGGTCACCGGTGTACTAGTGATATTAGTTGCGCTCATCCTGATTGAGTCCACCACGCTTTGGATCAAAATCCTAAGCGGCCGCTCGGAAGCACGCGCAAAAGAAACCCCGTTCGTCCTGAGCCGTTGGGTGGCCGAGGAGCAACCATGAGAGCCGCTTTGCGCACAGTGAGCACGCTCGTCCGCAAAGTCGTTGGAATCCTCCAACGCGTTGGTGACATATTGTTGTCCGCCTTACGCGAGATCTTCGACGAGTCCGCCTACGCGCGATTCCTCGCGCGACAGCAACGCACGTCTTCACCTGAGGCCTACGCTTCTTTCTGGAAGGAACAGGAAACTGCCAGAGCCCGACGTCCGAAGTGTTGTTAACGATCGAATCACGTGGGAAAAAGAGCGGGCGCCTCTACCTCCGATCAGCGACGCCCGCCTACCGAAAACCTCAACGCCACTTACATCCCACGTCGCGCCGCGTCCGCTTCGTTGGCAAGCGTTTGCAGAAAGTGAAAGAACTCCGGCGATTGTCCTTTGAAGAGCCCGCTGGCAGTGAGTCCTGCGACGGCTCCGTTTGCGGCGCCCTCCGTTTGTGTCGGTCGAATGATGGAACAAACCGGCAGACTACGGCTCAAGAACGTAGTCGGCTCCGGCATGATCAGATTGGTTTGAAAGTTTTCGCCACCCAGCGGAGGCGAATTCAAGTCCGGGAACGTCACTTTCACCCCAGTCACTGGATCCACGATGCCCTTGAGCGGAGGCGCATTACCAGCCTTATCCTGCCAAGTTTGGAAGTGTGCGATCTCTACGCCGCCGATGCTCAGCACAATCCGCAGCACTTCGACATTTTTTACGCGCTGGGCGAGCGACGGATACAGACTAGTCCCGCCTTGCTCGATCGTTGCGAAATGAAATGCCGCCGTGCTGGCAATGGCCTGAGTGAAATCAGAAATGCCATTCGGCTTGCTAGGATCCGGTTGAACGTCATCGTCAGTGCGCGGGATTGCCGTATGCTCGCCGACCGCCAGGCTAGGGATCGCCTGTGGGAATTTGTCGCCCAGGTCCGGGTTCTTCCGGCGAGCCCGGTAACGAGTGAACCAGGTCGTGTCCACGGAAAGCTGCATCAGGTTCGTGAGACGCCCGATCTGCTGGGCACCCGTAGCCCTGCTGCTCGGAAGGGTGCGGAACGCGTCGAGACTCACGGGCTCCGCACCCTTTGACATCAGGTATGCGTTGATGAACAGTTCGTGCGTCAGTTCGTCTTCCGTGTTGTCATGGATGTATTGGTCCATGTCTTCATCAAGCTGTCCAAGGGCGAGGGTGTAAAGCGGGCTGCCTCCTGTAAGTCCGCGTAGCTCTTTGTCTTGTTTGCCGCCGAGCTCCGCATATTGCTGCCACAAGTCGGTTTCGAGAATTTCGGCAGCGGCCAGGAATCTAAGAATGGCAGCGTCGCCTTTGGTGATGGAACTACTGGGGCTTTGTGCGAAAAGGTCGGCGCTCAGAAGCGAGCCCGCCGAGAGGGCAACGCTTGCTGTGCCGGCTTTCTTGAGGAATGAACGCCGATCCACCGCACGCTTTTGTTTCGCGTCTGACGTGTTGTCATTGGTGCGGCTGGGTTCGGAAGATGATGCAGGAAGGGGGCAATCTTCTGCTTTCATGTGTGTACTCCGATCAGAATAGGTGGAAGGACCCACCGTTCCTGCCACCCTAGAACTACATGTTTGAGTTGGTGTCACGCTCCCGTTATCAACGTGTAATAAAACTGTCTTTTTCCGGAGACATGGACGCCGATAGGTCACTACAAGACACTCACCGACTGCGGTACACTCACAGCGATGCGCGTCCTCGGAATTGACTGCGGCACCGAGTACACCGGCTACGGAGTTGTGGATCTTCTCCCTGACGGGGGCCTACATTGCCTGGCCTGCGGCGCAATCCAGTTGTCCATTCGAGAGCCTTTACCCGCACGTCTTTCGCGAATCTACGAGCAGCTGTCGCAGTTGATTCTTGCTCACCAGCCCGACCAAGTAGCCATTGAAGAAGTTTTCTACGCAGTCAATGCGAAATCGGCGCTCAAACTTGGACAAGTGCGCGGCGTTGCCATGCTGGCAGCTGCGACGGCCCGCCTTGACGTAGCTGAGTATGCACCGCTCTCGATTAAGTCTGCGGTCGTTGGATACGGCCGCGCGGAGAAGCTGCAGGTTCAGCACATGGTGACGCGCCTGCTGAACCTGGCCGAGATTCCCGAACCACCCGATGCCGCCGATGCTCTGGCGATCGCCATTTGCCATCTGCACACTGCGGCGACCATGGAGCGACAGGGAGTTTGACAAAAACAATCAGGAAATTGGAGCCCGAGAGCGTCGTCCATCGCCTCAAGACACTCTCAAGCACATGCCGCAACTGGGAAGGAAATTGCGCAAGTAGGAAATATTCACTTCAAAGTTTGCGAGCGACGAATTCCACGCGCTTATTCTTCTGATCGAACGTCACCACGAATTGTTTGAAGATGGTGGCTCCCAAATTTCCTTCGCGAATCATGTCCGCGAATTCGACTTTCGGGTGCGACAGAGTGTGGCTGCCGATTCGAAGGTTCTCGGAGATGTCCCCCGCCTTGATCTCGAATTCGGTTTGCGAGGAAGCGACTTTGCCGACAACCTTTGGAGCCTGCTTGAAATCCAATCTTGCCGCCACGGCTGAGGGAAGCAAAATGCCGCTGTCCTGCCCCGAATCGAGGGCGAATCGCACTTCGTCGCCTCCGAGGCGCGCCATGATCATGGGAATTCCGTCGGGATCGGTGTAGTTCAACACCGTTTGCTGATTGACGGTAGGAAGAGATCCCTGCGATAGAACAATTCTCCCGGCGGCAAGATCGAGTTGGAAAAGATACTTTTGGAACAGGGAGAAGCCGACAATTCCATCCGTCTCGTCAAAAGGTATGGCGAGAGCCTTCACCTCATTCGCCACGAAGCCTGCACACTTGAGCGCGACCGTGTATTGCGGGACTTTTACGGCCTTCAGTGTGACACCATCAACCGATTCCGATTCGCCCGTCGGCTTCAACGCCAGCTTTTTGACTAGGCGCTCTGAAAACACTGCGTCGTCGCTAGTACCCGTATCGACGATGAAATGAAACGGCCCTTGTCCATTAATGGTCGCTTCGATCATGGGCCTGTTGTCGGTCATCGAGACAGGTAGCACGATGGAGTCATCCGCGTGCGTGGTCGCGGCATCCACGGTGAACAACACCAGGACGCACAGGAAAAAATTCAGGCGCAGCCGCGCAACTATTGACTGATTCATTTGGGAGCCTCATCGCGCGGGAGATGCTACGCGAAAAGGTTAGACGTGCGAGAAGGGATTAAGTCCCGCCGAGTCGTCCGGGATTGCCCTGCAAGACGTTACGGTACGCGTTCCAGCAAGTCCAAGCGATACTTCTCCCGCCGCGTGCCTTGTAGGGACTTCCAGCGCGGATCTCCAAGCCATGCCTCGTGCACAATATCTCCCGATCGAACGTGCTCTTCAACGAAGGGCAGCCAGTGGACCAGAATTAAGTGGCCGCCGGGCGGTTGGTGGTCGGCAATCAGGTCTTTGACCCGCGCAAAATCCTCAACCGACCAGTAGTAAGCAACCTCGGAAACGACAACCAGGTCGAACTCGCCGGACGGGAAGTCGCTCGGCACCATCCTGCGTTCAAACGAAACGCCTGGTAGCTGAGCGCAACGCGCGCGTGCCTTCTCAAGCGCCTGCTCGGAGACGTCCAGTCCAATCAGTGTGTCGCATCTCTGCCCGAGCCGCGACGTCAACACGCCAATCGAACAGCCGATTTCGAGCCCGCGCGAATAGCGCGATCGCGGCAGGGCCTCCGTCGTCTCCCGATACTTCCCATCTTCATACGGACTGGTCTCAAAATCCCACGGGTCGGCCTTCTGCGCGTAAAGCTGGTCGAAGAACGAAGACGGTACAGTTTTATTCATGCGAGTTCCGTTTGGAATCCACTAGGTGAACGCGACGATTTTATCAAGGCCTGATACCTTCTTCTGGTCGCGAAGCAAAAGGTAACCCTTGCGATCTCGTATATTCTTCGGAACTTTGCGTTGCGATTCTTGCGAACTTAGCGGTAAAAGGCTTTTTGACCCTCGGGAGGGAGTAATGAAGATCTGGTTCAACGCTACTCGTGGTTTGTTCGTAACCTGGCTAGTGGGAATCCTCATCGTGTTCGTCGCGTGCGACGCAGTCGCCGAAGACGCGAAGTTTTCTCCCGAGAAGCGCGCCCAGATCGAAGCGGCAGTCTCGAAATTCATGGCTGCGAAACACATCCCGGGAGTTTCAGTTGCCGTAGTTGAAAACGGACAGTTCGTCTGGTCCTCCGGCTTCGGCATGGCCGATCTGGAAAACTTCGTGCCGGCCACATCCAGCACACTGTACAGGCTTGCCTCGATCTCGAAGCCACTTACGGCGGTCGCTGCGATGCAGTTGTACGAGAGCGGGAAACTCGATCTCGACGCGCCGGTGCAAAAATACTGTCCGGCTTTTCCCCAAAAAGACACGCCGATCTCGACTCGGCAGGTCATGGGACACCTCGGAGGCATTCGTCACTATCGCCAGGATCCCGAAAAAGATCTCGAGATCGGCAACACCAAGCACTTTGGCAACCCAATCGAAGCCGGTCTTAACTTCTTCAAAGACGATCCTCTCGTCGCAAAACCCGGCACTGAGTTCCACTATTCAACGCAGGGTTACACACTGGTCGGGTGCGTGGTTGAAGGTGCATCCGGGAAACATTATGTCGACTACATGCGCGACCAGGTTTTCATGCCCGCGGACATGCCGAGCACCCAACCCGACCAACGTTTCTCGATCATTCCGCACCGCACCCGCTTCTACGATCTCGACAAATCCAGCAACGTTGAGAACGCTGATTTCCTCGATTCAAGCTACAAAATCCCTGGTGGCGGACTTCTTTCCTCTGCCGACGATATGGCACGCTTCGAAGTTGCCATTCTCCGCGACAAGCTCCTTACTCGCGCGACCCGCGACCTGATGTGGACTCCGCTGAAACCCTCGAATGGTTCGCCTGATGACTACGGACTCGGTTGGGGAACGGGAAAAGACGCTGGCGTCCCTGATGTCGGGCACACCGGTGGCCAGCAGGGAACCAGTACCGCGATGATGATTGCTCCGCAACAGCAGGCTGGAGTGGTGGTCCTTACGAACCTTGAGAATGGGGGAGCCGGTGACCTGGCAACGGAATTGTTGAAAATTGTGGTGGGAACAGCGACGAAGAACAGCAAATAGCGATGGGCTCTGCGTAACTTGAAATTCAGAACTCGAAGTATGCGCCACTGGCCGGTGCAACTCCGCCGTCAGTCCCCGTAGCAGGTAGCAACCCGCTAATGTTTTGCAGATTTTCCCACGCTGCTTCGGTGAGTGCGGGATCGGATGTAACAATGTCGCGCAGCATCTGCCATGCCGCAACGTTCAGTGCGCCTTCCGGTGGAGGCCCCATCGCAAGCGACACCGAACAGGGTGGACAAAAACAAATACGCTGCGCGGACGACTTCTGCCGCGGCCTGATGCCCACCGTCTGCGAAAACATGTAAACGGCGACGGACTTTTGTCCGGCCTCAATCTCCCGATTGCAACGAAGACAATAGAGACTATGCAAGATTGTTCCTCGCGACTGTCCTCATCATCGAGCCTCAAGCAAAACGCGCACAAGTGAATAGAGAGTTTCCTGTTCCCCAATCACAAAAAGGACGGCGCCCTCACAAAGAGCGGGTTACTCCCTGCGGCGACAGTCCGCGCGAACCATACTCACATCTACCCAATCCGGCCGCACATCCCGCAGGATAGAGCCATGGCATCAACCGCGAAGACTCTGGCCGCCCCGAACATGCGCGTCTTCCGCCCGTCGCAACTTCGCAAGATGAAAGGCACTGAGCAAGTGGCCGCCGTTTGCTTCCGGGTGCAGAATCGGCGCATCGAGTTCTTGCTTGTGCAAACTGGCGGCGGCCGTTGGACTTTTCCTAAGGGCAGCGCCGAGCCAGGGCTCACGCGCGCGCAGGCAGCCGCCCTTGAAGCATTCGAAGAGGCCGGGGTGCACGGCCGCATGGAAGAGACGTCCTTTGCCCGTTACACATTGCCTCGCGAAGGCATCAAACGGTCGAACTCGCCGAGGTCGAATTCCTCGCAGAATCTGGTTGTTCACGCTCATCTATGTGAGGTTTCAAGGCTGGAGGCTCCGCAAGAGGATGGACGCAATCCCACATGGTTTTCTCCCGAAAAATCGATACGCCGGCTGCGCAAACACCGCCCGTCGGATCAAGGTGACGAACTCGCTCTCGTCGTCGGTGCTGCTGTGGATCGTGTCCGAGGCTTGTTGAGCGGTGTCAACTCAGTCAGTAACTATTCAGGCCGCGACGCGCTCCGCAAGGTTGAGTTCGAGGTTCTCGATTCCGCGCATGCCGCGAACTGGATGGGCCGCGCCGCTTTCCTCGCCTATGCCGGCCGATCCCGCCGTACTGGTAATTCATCCGCCATGGAGTTGGCGTTGCAGACTTACCTCCGTCGAGTGTTGCGCAATGAGCAACATCAATCCACACAACGGTCCGCAGGAACGAAAAAGCATCGGCTCTTGATCGGGGAGACAACCAAGCCCACTCCGCCTTCCGGCCGCGTGCTCGCGCGAGTGCAGCGCATCGACGAACCCACGCCACGTAACCGCTCGCGATCGGGCCGTGAATAAAACGACATCTACTAGATAAAACGTAATCCCGAAAACGCTCAACCCTTCTTGCCAATCCCCCCGATCGCAACGCCCGTTTACAACCCGTAAGCTTTCACGTACCCTCTCGCGCATGGACCGACGCAAATTTCTTCAGGGCACCGCCGCGACCGCTGCATTCCTATCAACCCCACGTCTTTCGTTTGCCGCTCAAACCGATCTTCAACCCGTATTCAGCGAAGTTGAGAAGCGTCACGATGAAACTGTGAAACGGCTGCAGACCTGGATTCGCCAGCCTTCGATCGCGGCTGAGAATCGCGGCATGAATGAAGGCTGCGAGCTGACCATGCAGATGTTCCGCGACGCTGGTTTTCAGTCGGTCAGAAAGATTCCTACCGATGGGCAGCCGGGCATTTTCGCAACGCTCGATGCCGGAGCACCGCGCACCGTGGGCGTCTACTTCATGTACGACGTCAAACAGGTCAATCCTGCGGAGTGGTCCTCTCCACCGTTTGACGCAGCACTGGTCGATAAGCCCGGCCTCGGCAAAGTTGTTGTCGGACGCGGCGCAGTCAACCAAAAGGGCCCCGAGTCTGTGTTTCTCGCCGCTCTCCACGCCATTCAAGGCTCAGGGCGCAAACTTCCCGTGAACCTCGTGATGGTCGCGGAAGGCGAAGAGGAAATCGGCTCGCCGCACATTCCGCAACTGGTGCGTCGTCCTGAAGTGATAGCTGCGCTTAAGAAGACAGACGGTATTTTCCTTCCTGATGCAGGGCAAGACACCGATGGCAGCGTCACCGTTCAACTTGGCGCCAAGGGCGTCGTCGAGCTGGAGCTTGTTTCGAGCGGTGAACGTTGGGGACGCGGCCCCGCCGCCGATCTCCACTCAAGCGAGAAGGCGCGCGTCGACAGCCCCGCATGGCATCTCGTCCAGGCGCTGCACACTCTGGTCTCCGCCGATGGCAACACTCCCGCCATCCCCGGGTTTGCTGACAAGGCGCGACCTCTATCTGCAGCCGAAAAAGAAATGATCGCAGTTGCTGCCAAACGTCTGAACGAAGAAAACACCAAGAAGCAGATGGGTGTGAAGCATTGGATCAACGACGTCAGTTTTCAGGAGTCGATGGAAATGCTGATGTCTCGGCCCACGGTAAATATTGAAGGCCTGGTTGGCGGCTACACAGGACAGGGTGGGAAGACCATCCTTCCGCATCGTGCAGTTGCGAAAATCGATCTGCGTCTTGTCCCGGACATGACCGCCGCGGAAGCGCTTGCCGCATTGAAAGCGCATCTCGTGAAGCAGGGTTTCGATGATATCGAGGTCAACATGACAGGAGGATACGACCCGAACAGCACTTCGGCAGATGCGCCCATCATTAAGAAGCAACTCGCACTCTACAAGCGGGCAGGCATCGACCCGATCGTATTGCCTCGCAGTGCAGGTTCGTGGCCCGGCTACGTCTTCACCGGCGCGCCACTCAATCTTCCTGCGGGTGGATTCGGTCTCGGACACGGCGACGGCGCTCACGCACCGAACGAATATTTCCTGATCGAGTCGACGAATCCAAAAGTTCAGGGAATCGATGGTGCCGTGAAATCGTACGTCCAGTTCCTGTACGAGATGGCTGGATAACTTCCACGCGCAGCGAGGGCGCCGCAACTCACGAGGATACTCAGCCGCAACTGGAAGCGCCGTGAATCGGAAGCAAGCCCTCGCCAGGTCTAATTCCCGGCAACCGCGAAGCATCACTCTGACGCGCCACGCGCCCAATAACTGTTCCGCGCCAGCACAGTCTTATTCCCTGGATTGGCCAGCTGCACCCGAATCTGGTGGAGTCCTGGTGCTGGATCTTTTGGTTGAAAACTCAATTCGTACCGTCCATGAACATGGTTCGTGAATGCGACCATCAGGTTCTCAAAACTCTTTCGGCTGGTGAACAGTTCGTATTCTCCACCGGTCATCTCGGCCATGGCTTTCGGAGTGTTTTTCCGTAGCGCCTGACGTGCCATGAAAATCGGTGCCAGCAGATCCGCGCCGCCGCCCAGTTCGTCTCGATTCTTGCCTCGCTCCGTATCGAGCACTTGCGAGATTGAGGGAGAAAACGTCAGTGCATAAATTGCGATGTTGGCTTCACCGATTGCCGTTACAACATCGTCGAGCTTGGCAACTTTGCTGCCCTGATCCCGAGTTTCACTGATCAGCAGCAGCACCCGCCGGTGGCCCACTGGCGTGTTATTCAACAGCTGCACTGCAGACTGGACTGCATCGAGAATGACTGCTCCGCCGTCTCCGCCTTGAAGATTTTCCAGATCTTGTTGGATCGTGTCTCGGCTGCCTGTGAAATTGCGCGTCAGATGGACTTCGCTGTCGAACTCTAGCAATGCAGCCTTCGCGCTGGGCTGTGCAAGTAATGGATCGAGCATTGCACCGAGTCCAGCTACGCGTGAAAATTCACGAGGTGCTCTCCGCCCGGTCTGCACCGCGATCACCAGCGAAACCGGTTCCCCTTCGACTGATTCATCGAGCCGCACTCCTTGCACAACCCCGTTATCCTCGACGATAAAATCTTTTGCGGTCAGCCCGTACGCTATCCCTCCTGCGGCGTTCTTTACGAGAGCGGGTACGAGGACGACATTCGACTCGCTCCGGAACGTCGGGTCCTGGCCAACGGCCTGTAGGCTCGCTGCGCAAACAAGCAACGTCAGCACGATCGTGACTTTGAACTCGAGCACTGAGAGCGCTCCCGCGTTCGCATTCGTCCGTCCGCTAAGATGCGCATCTCCGCCCTCAAGCAACCTGACGAATCGCCAGTGTCCAATGTTTAGACGAGCTGGCCAACCTAGATGGCCTTTTTTTGGCATAATCTCTAACAGATGTCTTTCCTCACTGGCCGGAAGCAGTTTCCCAGCGGGCATTGGTGCGCCGCTCTTTGCCTGTCGATCCTGGTGTTTGCGGGCTCGCTGCGTGCGCAATCAAACCCTTCTGTCAGCTTTACGCTCGACTTTCCCGGATCGCAGCCCGAGCATTACACCATCCGTGTTGCAGCCGACGGTAAAGCAACCTACGAATCACGCGGGCCGCTCAATTCCACATCCGAAGCCACTGACGATTTTCACATCAATTTCGAGGCGTCGCCCCCAACGCGTGAACGCATCTTCGCGCTTACCGACAAGGCGCATCGATTCTCCGGCGACCTCGAGTCCCATCGCAAGAATCTTGCCTCAACCGGCAACAAGACGCTGACCTATGACGACGGGTCGAAACCTGTCAGCGCAAGCTTCAATTATTCGAATCAAGTGCCAGTCCAGGAGCTCACGCGCCTCTTCCAGGACATGTCGAGCACCCTCGAATTTGCGCGCCGCCTCAACTTCTACTACCGGTATCAGAAACTGGCCCTCGACGCCGAATTGAAGCGCATGGAAGAGTTGGCCAAAGGCAATGGGCTTGCTGAGTTGCAGGCAGCCGAGCCAATTCTCCGCCAGATCGCTGACGACCCTTCCGTTATAAACGTCGTGCGCGCCCGCGCTAAAGGGCTTACCGAACGAATCGCCCGCTAGAATTGTTTAGGCGTTCAGAGGTAACCGTAATTCCGGGCTGGACTTAGGCGCGAATGGGCGGGTGTTGTTGCTACCTCGGTGTGCCCTCCAAGCTCAAGTATTGATGCAACTCGCTGATAGGAATCGTGTTCTAATACGGTAGGGAAGACCCTCAGGGAGACAAACTATGTTCTCGCGGAAACTGGCGACGGGGCTGGTCGCACTGGTGCTGCTCGCGTGCTGGGCTTCAGTGCCCGCACTCGCAGAGTCGCACGCGCGCATCGTCCGTTTGAGCGATGTTCAAGGCTCGGTCATGATCGATCGCAACACCGGCGACGGATTCGAAAAGGCGTTCCTCAACATGCCCGTGACTGAAGGGATGGCGCTCGAGACAAAAGATGGCGGACGCGCCGAAGTCGAATTTGAAGACGGCAGTGTAATCCGTATTTCTCCAGATACAAAACTTGCCTTCAGCGAACTTTCCCTGCGTGATTCCGGTACGCGCGTTAGCGCCGTGAAGATCACCGACGGCCTTGCTTACGTCAACTTTGCAGGTAGCAAGAACGACCAGTTCACAATCAACTTCGCACAGCAGAGTCTGCGCCTCGATAAAGACGCGCACTTCCGCGTCGAGGTGACCCAGAAAGATGCGACGCTAGCAGTGTTCAAAGGCGAAGTGCCGGTCGCGGGTCCATCCGGATCTTTCGAAGTCGGGAAGAAACAGAGCGCGACCTTTGATCTTTCGAACAGCGACAAATACACGCTCGCCAAGAACATTGAAGAAGATCCGTACGACGAGTGGGACCGCAAGCAGATGGACTATCAGCAGCGGTACAGGGCAAGCAAGTCTTCAAGTGATTATCCATACAGCTACGGCGTCAGTGACCTGAACTACTATGGCAACTTCATGAACGTGCCGGGCTACGGCAACGTATGGCAACCCTACTTCGCTGGTGTGGGATGGAATCCTTTCATGGACGGCGCCTGGGTCTGGTATCCAGGCTTCGGCTACACGTGGGTATCGTCTTATCCATGGGGATGGATGCCATATCGCTATGGGAATTGGGCCTACGCGTCCGGCTACGGATGGTTCTGGCAGCCCGGCGGTTGGAATAACTGGTATTCGGTCCCGAGAGTCGTAAATCCTCCGAACCGTTTCCACCCTCCTTCCGCGCCACCCAACCGCACCAGTACCGTGGTGAGTGTCGGACGTGGCCCAGTGACCGGTGTCACGAATGCAGTTCCGCGCCGCATGACGATAACGCGTGATTCAGCAGGATTCGGAGTAACGCGTGGAAGCGTCAACGATTTGCGCAAGGTATCAAAACGCGTTGCGAACGAAGGCGCAGTGACGGTAAAGACCGTACCGCCAGCGCGTGTGATGCTGCCGGAATCGGCGACGTCCACATCGTCAGGGCAAACAGCAACCACGGGACGTTCATCCGGCGGATCGTCGACAGGAGTGAGTTCGGGCGGCGGACGCAGCGGTCAACCCTCTACGCGCATGCCGTCAAGTGGCGGCGGATCATCGCGACCGTCGGCGCCACCGCGCAGTGCCCCACCGCACCGGTAACAAGAAAACGTGACACGAAGAGCGGCCATGCGGTCGCTCTTTTTTTTGGCACAGCCACTCATAGCACCACGATTCCTGCATACCCGACCACGCGATCGCGATCTCCAGAAACATCGCCCGACGTTGCGTACTCCACCAACTCTGCTTGCGTGGCGCCTAAATTCTTTGCAGCCGTGATCATTGCGGTCGCCGGACCGAATCCGCACATGCTGATGTCTTCGTTCATCACCACGTCATGAAGCCCGCGCGCGTCGAGCGCCAGCACGCGATCGATCGCCATTTGATCTTTGCGACGGGTGATTGCGTCAGACTCGTAATGATTCATATCACTCGAAGCAACAATGAGTGGACGTTCGTCGCGTGTCCCACACACTTCCGCCAACGCGATGCCAAGTGCTTCCAAGAGCTCGAACCGGCTTGTACCCAGCACGATCGGAACAAATTTCAGGAAACGCTGACGCACCTCAAGGAACGGCAATTGGACCTCGATCGCATGTTCCGCGCGATGGGCATCACGATCCTCAGTGAGCTGTGGGAGACGCGTTTTCAACTCTGTCGCTAGTTCCTCGTCAATCGGGACGGAACCCAACGGTGTGTGCCAATCTCCACTACTCATGATCGAGAGGGGCGGACCAAGCCCGGTGTGATTGGGACACAAGACGACGCAGCAGCGCGGGACCGCGATACGCGAATACACCGCGCCAGCGATGCTTCCTGAATAAACGTATCCAGCATGCGGGGCGACGCACCCAAAAGCACGAATCGGAGATGGATCAGGAGTTAAAAAGCCCTCAAGCTCTTGCAAAAGCTTTTCCGCATTAGCGGGATAGAAGCGTCCGGCGACTGCCGGCATGCGAATCGATGTATTCACTGCTAACTCCTTTCAGAAGCGAGTCAGCTTGCGTTGCCGTCTAGTGCGCGAAACAGTGCTGCACTCTTCTCGAGCGATAGGGCCTCTGCGCGCACCGTGGGTTTAATCCCTGTTTTTTCTAGCGCCCTGCGCAACGCGTCTTTGTCGTGACCTTCTTTCAGATTGTTCCACAAAGTCTTGCGCTTTTGTCCAAAGGAGAGCTTCAGAAATTGAATGAAACGGTCCTCGGGAACGGACAATTCTTCCAGCTTCGGCTCGATCGTCAATCTCACGACCGATGAATGCACCTTCGGTGGCGGGGAGAAAGCGCCCGGAGGCAGCGTGAACAACTTGTCGACGCGTCCGTAGAGTTGTGCGGTCGCAGAAAGCAAGCCATAGTCGCGACTGCCGGGAGAGGCCGCCAACCGGTCGGCAACTTCTTTCTGCACCATGATCAGCAAGGTCGCGAAGTACTGGCGATAGGTGAAAAGATGCAGCAGAATGTCGGAGGTGATGTAGTAGGGAAGGTTTCCGACCACGTGCGCTTTCTCTGGTTCGATGGTCAGGCCCGGGCGCTGCAGGCCAGGCCGCGGGCCGAAGATCGTGTCGAAGTCCATGGCCAGAATATCGCCTTCAATGATTTCCACGTTCGGGGTTTGCCCAAACTTCATCCGCAGCTGTGCGGCCAGCACGCGATCGAGTTCGATGGCGATCAGTCGACGCGCGCGCGCGGCAAGCATGGACGTAAGCGCGCCTCGGCCCGGGCCGATTTCGAGCACCGTGCTCTGCGAAACATCGCCGAGAGATTCGATAAGACGCTGCGCTGCCGAATCACTTACGAGGAAGTGTTGTCCGAGCTTTGGCTTGGAGCGTCGGCTTTCGCGCACGGCGGCTTTCGGCACGTTGACCCTCTTTCCTCGCGCCAATTAAACTGGCACGGTTCTTTCAGGCAGCCCCGGATCCCGTCGCCGAGGCCAGGAAACCATACCATCATATCGTGGACCGGCACGATCACGTTCCAGGGGAGGGTGTGCGTCCCATGCACATTGCGTTCGTGGCGTCCGAGTGCGTGCCGTTTGCAAAAACTGGTGGCCTCGCTGACGTTGTTGGCGCGCTGCCCAAAGCCCTCGCCAACCTCGGACACCAGGTCAGCGTGTATATTCCACGCTACCGCGCAAATCGCCCGAAGGATGCGCAGACTGTCGTTCGCAGCATCACCGTTCCGTTCGACGATCAGTATCGTTTCTGTTCCGTCGTCACGGGGGAGAATACCGCGGGCGTCCGCTACTACTTTGTGGATTATCCCGCATATTTTGAGCGGGAAGGGCTCTATGGAACGCCGGTCAGCGATTACTCCGACAACGCCGAGCGTTTTGCGCTGTTCTGCCGCGCCGTGATCGAAGCGTCAAAGATTCTCGGTGTGCCGCATGTTTTTCATTGTCACGACTGGCAGAGTGCGCTCGTGCCCGTCCTTCTGCGAACTATCTACGCGCAAGATCCTGCGTTCCGTGAAGTCGCGACCTTGTTCACAGTGCACAACATCGGCTACCAGGGAATTTTCCCGCCAGAAATCCTTCCGCTCCTGATGTTGCCGTGGGACCTGTTCACGATTGCGAGGCTTGAGTTCTTCGGGCAGGTCAATTTCCTGAAGGGCGCACTGGTGATGGCCGACATGTTAACCACCGTGAGCCGCAAGTATGCGCAGGAAATCCAGACCGCGGAATACGGATTTGGCCTCGAAGGCGTCTTGCGGGGCAGAGCATCGGTGCTTACCGGTATTTTGAATGGCGTCGACTACGACGACTGGAATCCTCAAACAGACCGCCACATCGCAGCACAGTACTCTGCACAAGACTTAAGTGGAAAAGCAAAGTGCAAACAAGACCTGCTGGCAGAATTTGGAATCACGAACGTCGCGACCAAGCTTCCGGTGATTGGGATCGTGTCGCGCTTTGCGGGACAGAAGGGTTTCGATCTCATCGCACAGATCATGGACCGCCTGGCGCGCGAAGAGATGATCATGGTGGTGCTCGGCTCTGGCGACGCCGCCTACGAGGATTTATTCCGGCGACTTCAGAAACAGTTTCCGCACAAGATTGCGGTCAAAATCGCCTACGATAATAAGCTTGCTCACAAAATCGAGGCCGGCGCGGACATGTTTCTGATGCCGTCCCATTACGAGCCCTGCGGTTTGAACCAGATTTACAGCCTGAAATACGGAACCGTTCCGATTGTGCGGGCCACGGGCGGCCTCGATGACACCATTGAACCCTGGAACGCCCGCACGGCGAAGGGAACTGGCTTCAAATTTCTCGAGTACACCGGTGAAGCCCTTCTCCTGACGATCAAGCATGCGCTGGCGGATTTCCGCGACCAGTCGTCATGGCAGATACTGATGCGAAACGGAATGGGGAAGGACTTCTCGTGGGCATCCTCAGCCAGGGAATACGGCAGGGTCTACGAGCGGGTTCGGCAGGTTAGGGCGGCGGCGATTGCCGAGCCCATACGTGTGTAACTTATTGAAATAAGCTATAAGCACCTCATAACTAAATGTAGCTCCGTCGCTATCGTCGATTATGCGACCTTGGCTTCGCCCTGGAAGGCCGAAAGTTGGGTCTCTCTCGCATTAGGAAGGCCCCGCAGTTGCATTCCTGGGCCCAAGGAGCGTCGTTTGTGCACAGATCTGGCTTCCGCATCGTCCGGTGGTCGAAACATGTCTTAAAACGCATTCTAGCGCAAAGTGTTCCATTCTGGGAATAGTGAGTTGCTTTCGCAGTTCACTCATAGCAATTGTTAAATTTGCCCGCTGACGGTGACGTAGCTCCCCGGCAGCGGTTGATACAATTTCTCATCCCGCCTCGTTTGTGATTGGCATGCTATCGGCCGCATTCAACTCGTCGTCGGATGTCGCGATGGCTCCATCGTTTCCTCGCACGATCTTCCATGTCGACATGGACGCGTTCTTTGTTTCGGTCGAAGAACTGTTTGATCCATCGTTGAAAGGAAAGCCGGTGGTCGTGGGCGGACAGCGGGACGAGCGCGGCGTGGTGTCGGCCGCATCGTATGCGGCGCGCAAATTCGGCGTGCATTCCGCGATGCCACTGCGTACGGCCGCGAAATTGTGTCCGCAAGCGATTTTTGTGGATGGGCATCCGGACCGGTACCGCGACTGCTCGCAGAAAGTACATGACGTGCTGTGCCGCTTCTCGCCTCTGGTCGAGATGGCATCGATCGACGAAGCCTATCTCGACATGACCGGGACGGAACGCCTGCATGGTCCGCCGTTGCGAGCAGCGCAGCGCCTGCACGAAACGATGAAGGCCGAGACGAATCTGAACTGCTCCGTGGGGATCGGGAGCTCAAGGCTGATTGCGAAAGTGTCTTCAGCCAAGGCCAAACCAAACGGTGTTCTGTTCGTCGTGCCAGGTGAAGAAGCGAAGTTTCTTGCCCCGCTCGACGTGCGCGATATTCCCGGTGTTGGAAAAGTGACGGAGCAGAACCTGAACGCACTGGGAGTACAACGAGTCGGGGACCTCGCAAAATTTGGCGATCGGGAACTCGAAGAAAAATTCGGCAAGTGGGGATTGGCGCTGGCCGGCAAGGCTCGGGGCCTCGATGCAGGCGGTTGGTTTGACACAGAAGTCGGAGCCGACACGTCTGCGAAATCGATTAGCCACGAACACACGTACAACGAAGACACTGCGGACATTCAGAAGCTCGAATCCACGCTGATGCGACTTTCGGAAATGGTTGGGAGGCGGTTGCGCGAGGGTGGCGTCCGGGCTCGGACAATCCAGTTGAAATTGCGCTACACCGATTTCACAACGATCACGCGGGCGCACAGTCTGGCGCGTCCCACCCAAGTCGACGTGGAGATCTTCGAAGAGGTGCGCCGACTATTCCGAAAAAACTGGAAGGCGGGCGCAGCGATTCGTTTGCTGGGCGTGCAGACATCGGGTTTTGACGATGATTCCGGACAGATCAGTCTGCTCGACCCACAGCGAGACGAGCGGTGGAAACAGGCGCTCGCGGCCGCCGATAAAGTGCGGGACAGGTTTGGAGAGTCGAGCGTGGGCTTAGCGACGGGATTGAAAGGCGGCTTCCGTGAACGGACGCATGAAAATCCCGCAGGTTTGCCAGGGAAGAAGAAGTGACAAGTTGTCCGGGCACTGGCAGTCCACGGCAACGGCTGGCAGGGCCTGTAACTGACCTTCGACAGTTTGCGGCGATTCCAACCAACTGACTGCTGTCCACTGACATCTGAACACCGACGTTGACGTCGAATCGCCACACTGACCACCGGTTTCCATCCTGGCGTTACACTGTAGCGGCGGAAGGTTGGATGGCTCAACGATCGCGTTCTACGAGGATTGCCACGCATGGCAGAGCAAAAGAACGGTCATTCCCTCAGCACTTCTTCTCGACTTGGATTATTTGCACGTAATTTTCTTAAACATCCCACGATGTTGGGTTCGGTAATTCCCAGTTCACGTTTCCTGGTGAACGATTTGTTAGCGCAAGTGAATTGGGATCGCGCTCGCGTCGTAGTCGAATACGGGCCCGGTGTAGGCACAATTACCCAACACATTCTGAAGCGCATGCGCCACGATGCGGTGCTCGTGGTCATTGAGCTAAACCAGGACTTCGTGGAATTTTTGCGAAGGGAAGTGAACGATCCACGGCTGATCGTTTTGCGCGGATCGGCTTCGGATGCGCGAAAACTGCTGGCGAGCGTCGGCCTATCGCAAGCGGACTACGTGATATCGGGAATTCCTTACAGCACGCTGACGGACCGTCTGAGACGCGAAGTGTGCGAAGAGACCCGCGAGTTGGTTGCGCCCGAAGGCACGTATCTTGTTTATCAGTTCACAGCGGTTGCTCTGCCATATTTGAAATCGCATTTCAGCCTGGTGCAGGAGGCGTTCCAGCCCTGGAACATTCTTCCGGCAAGGCTTTTTTATTGCATGCCTTAGGGCAGGATTCGGTAGTCAGATGTCAGCACCCGCGGATTAGTCCGCGGGTGTTTTGTTTTGCAATCGGTGATCGTGAGCGTGCTGTGTGAGCTTTCAGCGCTGAGTTCAAAGATCCCCAAAGTACGCTAAGAGCCTCTGCCATGCCAGACAGTTCGCTACAGAGGTTTGACCTCGACGTGCGTCGCGCACTACCATGCCCGGTTCCCTGAAATAGTGAGGTTCTCATGCGCCATTCCTTTGCCTATGGGTTTGTGATGTTTGTGTTCGCGTCATTGTGCGTGGGCCAGAACACGTCGCCTGCTACCGGCAACGCTCCTCTTCTCCTGCGGCAGCCGGCGGTCAGCAAGACGCAGATCGTTTTTAACTACGCCGGCGATCTGTGGATCGTGGCCCGCGACGGTGGCGATGCACGCCGGCTGACTTCGGCAGTGGGGACGGCGACGAATCCGTCGTTCTCTCCCGACGGCACATGGATTGCCTTCACCGGGAACTTCGCGGGCAATCCGGATGTATACGTGGTGGCAGCGACTGGAGGACAACCGCGGCGGCTGACGTACCATCCCGGAACGGATCAAGTTGTCGGATGGACTCCTGACGGCAAGCGCATCGTTTTTGGTTCCGCCCGGTCGAGCTATTACCGCTTCAGTGGACGATTGTTCACGGTACCGCTTGAGGGCGGCCTTCCGTCAGAGTTGCCTCTGCCCGTCGCGGACGAAGGAGTCCTCTCGCCGGACGGTTCCAAAATCGCCTACGTTCCGCATGGCATCTGGCAGCCGGCGTGGAAACACTATCGGGGCGGTCAAACTCGCCCGATTTGGATAGCAGCGTTGGCCGATTCGAGCATTGTCGATCGCGTTCCGCGCGAGAATTCAAACGATAAGAATCCAATGTGGGTCGGAAATATCGTTTATTTTCTTTCGGACCGGAATGGTCCTACGAGCTTGTTTGCGTACGACACGGTGTCGAAGCAGGTGAGCGAGGTGGTGAAAAGCGACGGCATGGACTTCAAGTCGGCAGCGGCTGGTCCGGATGCAATTGTCATCGAGCAGTTCGGCGCATTGAAGTTGTATGACCTGGCGTCAAAGCAGGTAAAGAATATTTCGGTCACGGTCTCGGGCGATCTACCCGAGTTGCGTCCGCAGTTTGTGAAAGTCGAACCGAAACGAATTCACAACATGAGCCTGTCGCCAACGGGAGTTCGCGCGGTGGCCGAAGCATGGGGCGAGATATTCACCTTTCCGTCGGACAAGGGCGACCTTCGCGATCTGACCAATAGTCCGGCGGTTGCAGACCGTGATCCAGCGTGGTCGCCGGATGGGAAGTGGATTGCATATTTTTCCGATGAGCCTGGCGAGTATGAACTGCAAATTCGCGATCAAAATGGCTTCGGAAAAGTGAAACATGTCAGCCTTGGAACTCCGCCGTCGTATTTTTACAGCCCCAAGTGGTCGCCAGATAGCAAGAAAATCCTGTTCACCGACAAGCGAATGAACATCTGGTATGTGGACGTCGAGAGCACGAAACTAACCAAGGTCGACACAGATCGGTATGACACGCCGTTTCACGCGCTGAACCCAGCATGGTCTCCGGATAGCAAGTGGATTGCGTACGCGAAGCAGTTGCCTAGCCACTTGCGGGCCGTGTACGTGTATTCGCTTGATCAGATTAAAGCGTGGCAAGTGACCGATGGAATGAGCGATGCGATGTACCCGGTCTTCGACAAAGACGGAAAGAACTTGTATTTCACCGCGAGCACCGATGTTGGACTCTCGGCCGGATGGCTGGATATGTCGAGCCTGGATCATCCAGTGACCCGTGCGGTGTATGTCGCGGTTTTGAGGAAAGAAGATCCGTCTCCCCTGGCGCCGGAGAGCGATGAAGAGAAGGGAGCGGATGCATCGAAAGATTCTTCCGCTAAAGCGCAGGAAAAACCGGCCGACAAATCGAAAGACGCGAAAAAGGATGACAAGGCTGATAAGTCCGATAAGAAAGCGGACGACAAGAAAAGTGACGCAAAAGACGACAAGAAAGAGGAACCGGTAGTCGTAAGGATCGACGTGGAGGATATCGGACAACGAGTTCTAGCCCTGCCGATTCCGCCAAAGAACTACGTCGGCCTGACGGCTGGCAAGGCCGGAACGTTATTTGTGGCTGAGGGCCCGCAAGTGATCCGCGAGCAAGATCAGGAAGACTTGCACGTCACGCTTCACAAATTCGATCTCAGCAAACGCAAGGTCGACAAGTTCCTGGATGATCTGAGTGATTTCTCCATCTCCGCGGACGGTAACAAGTTGCTCTATCGGAAAGGCGAGCAGTGGGCGATCACGAATACCGAGGAACCTCCCGCTGACGGCGCCAAACCAAAGCCGGGCGAAGGGCCGCTGAAGCTCGATGCGATGCAGGTTTACATCGAGCCACGCAATATGTGGAAACAGGAGTATCACGAAGCGTGGCGAGTGGAGAGAGACTTTCTTTATGACCCAAACCATCACGGGCTCGATCTTGCGAAGGCAGAGAAGAAGTATCAGCCATATCTGGACGGCCTCGGATCACGCGATGAATTGAACTACCTGTTCGAAGATGCGCTTGGTGAAATCCAACTCGGCCACGTTTTTGTAGGCGGTGGGTTTGCTCCAGAACTGAAAGGCGCAAAGACCGGGTTGCTGGGCGCCGATTACCGGATTGCTAACAATCGGTATCAGGTCGCGCATGTTTACAGCGGTGAAAACTGGAACCCGGATTTGCAGGCGCCGCTCACGCAGCCGGGCGTGAATGTAAAAGCGGGAGACTACATCCTGGCGGTGAATGGGCGAGAGTTGAAAGGGACTGACGACATCGATCGCCTGTTTGAAGGCACAGCCGGAAAGCAAACCTTGCTGAAGGTAAGCACGGACCCGGAAGGCAAGCAGGCCCGCGAGGTCACGGTGGTGCCAGTCGAGAACGAAGCCGGCTTGCGTCGTTTGGCGTGGGTCGAAGCGAATCGCCGCAAAGTAGATGAGCTGAGCGGAGGGCGGGTTGCTTACGTGCATCTCCCGAATACGGCTGGAGGTGGCTTCAGCAGCTTCAACCGTTACTTCTTCGCGCAAGTGGGGAAAGAAGGAGCCGTGCTGGACGATCGCTTTAACGAGGGCGGGCTGCTGGCCGATTACATCATCGACTATCTGCGGCGGCCGATGATGAGCAAGATTACAGCGCGGGACGGCGATGACTTCGTGAGTCCCGTGGGAGCGATTTTTGGGCCGAAGACAATGATCATCAATGAAATGGCGGGGTCAGGCGGAGATGCGATGCCGTGGTATTTCCGCAAGGCCGGAATCGGTCCGTTGGTGGGGAAGAATACCTGGGGAGGGCTGGTTGGAATTTACGATTATCCGGAGTTCATCGATGGCGGCGGAGTTACGGCGCCGCGCGTCGGTATTTACGGGTTGAACGGAGAATGGGAAGTAGAGGGGCACGGCATCAAGCCGGACTACGACGTGGAACTGGACCCAGCCGCGGTCCGACAAGGGCGTGATCTGCAGCTAGAGAAGGCAGTGGAGGTTGTGATGGATTCATTGAAGAAGAATCCGCTGCCGCAGTACAAGAAGCCGGCATACCCGAACTATCACTCGACGGATGGGCTGGGGAAATAAGCGTGGGTTGTGGAGTTCCACGCCCGATCCCTCGCCGCGCTGGTTTCAAAACAACGGGCCGAGTCGGAATTGGTTCCGGCTCGGCCCGTGCGTACTGCAACGTCGTTATAGTGCTAGTTGCTGGAAGCCGCTGGGGCGCTGCTCGCGGTTTGCGCGCTGCCGTTCACGTTTCCAGGTGTGGTCGCGTCGCCTTGTCCGGCACGCAACAGGCGTGGGAAGAAAGGCGTTACTTCAAACATCATCTTGTCGCGGGCGGACGTGATTGCGACCGGCTGTGATTTGATGAGTTCTACGCGATTCGTCCAACCATTCATCTTGACGCGTCCACCCAAGGGCAGCGCGGCAATCTGATCCAGCTTGTTCATGTCGAGTGCTGGGCCGGAAGTCGCGAGCGCAGCCATGCGTATCACGGTACCGTTCTCGCTGAGGCTGTTTCCCAAGTGTGTTGTGAGCAAAGCGGCGAGTGAAGTGGCGCGCGTCTGAAGCGCTTTGATGAAGAGGCCCGGTGTGTCGAGCTTCTGTGCGTAGGGCGAGCTCTTCAGGAACTCCACCGCTTTCTTGTCTGCAGCTGCTTCCTCTTCCGGAATGTGCTTGAAGCCAAGGTTCTGGTACGTTCCCTCGTCAGAGAAGAGCATTCGGTCGTTGAAGGCATACTTGCTGCCCAGGTTGTGTCCGAGCACGATATGCGCAAGTTCATGGGAAAGAACCATTGCCAGGCTTGACTCATCTGGCAAGGTATCGATTAACCCACGGCTGACGACGATCGTGTTGCCCACGCTGAAAGTCTCAAGAGGCGACGTGAGGAGCACGCGGGTACGGACCGGGCGAGGCAATTCAATGTTGTTCGTGATGAGCAGATTGTTGACGACGGTCATCAGGATCTTGTCGACATCGCCATCGGGCGCGAGCAATCCAGCACGCTGCAGACGGTCCACCACGTTGTCTTCAGCCTGCTGCTGCCATTCACGCTCGGCGGCGAGAGGCGATGCATCCTGCGCGGAAGGCGTTTCGTCCTTCACGCTGTCGACGCGGATCGCTGTCAACTCGTCATCCTTCGTGCCAGTTTTCAGATCGTATCCCCAGAGTCGGGATTGCGCTTTGAACGCAACTTTGTTCTTTGCGCCTGCGGTGAAGTCGCCTTCTTCGCTATAGATGTAAGCGGGAACCCAGTATCCGGGAATGAGATTCAGGCGCCAGCTGTCCATGTGAAAGAAGTACGCGTTCTTCGGGCGCGGTGCGTATGTGCCGTTCAGGCGGACGATGTTGAAGTCCTGATCTTCGACCCAGACACGGCCGAGGAAGCGCCCTTTGCCGGAATCTTTCTTTGGCGTGACATCGAACACGAGGCAGCGGACGTCGCCCAGGAACTCGCGGCGGATGTATTTGAAATCGTAGTGTTGACGGTCGAAGTCGTTGCGGTCGGCAAACACCATCCACGAAAAGCCGAGGGGCTGATATTGCATCTTGAAATACTTGGTGAAGCCGCCGAGAAGGCTCTTCTCCATGCTCTCGTCTTTCAGATAGGTAGTGCGATCGATGGACTCGCTGAGGTCCATGCGGCCGAGGAAATAGCGATCATCCTTCGGAATGGGACCAAGTTGCGGATCCTGAATGAGGTTCTGGAGATAGGTCTCGACGATGGGAGTGCGAGTCGCGAGCATCTTGGCCAGACCCTTTTCGCGCTCGATAAATCGGTCGACCACCTGGTCCATGGTGGTAGGAGCGGGCAGCGCGGCGGGCGCCTGCGGTTGAGCATTGGCTACCGAAGCCTGACTTGCAGGCTGCGCAGCGGCGGGCGAGCCGACGGGTTGCTGCTGAGCGAAAGTGCTGAACGAAGCCAGCAGAGTCGCGGTGACGAACCATTTCGAAGTACGCATAACTCTTATCTCCTGGTACAGCCTCTCCTAGTACGCCAACTGAAAGACGACGTGTACGACGGCGGTTGAGTCGACAGCCTGACCGTTCCGTAACGCCGGTTTGAAACGCATCTTGTTTGCGGCAGCGATGGCGGCTTCATCGAGCCCGTGACCCAAACCTCGAACCACGCGATTGACATGCAGCTGTCCGCTAGCCGAAAAACTGACTTCAAGAAGAACTTCTCCCTCAAGCTTCAGGTTGCGAGCTTCGTCGCTGTATGCGGGATTCGGCTTGTAAGTAATTTCGACGGGGGTAGTGGGCGGGCCCTGATCGAGTTGAGCCTTTACACCGCCTCCGCGCGAAACTTCTTGAGCGCCGAAACCAGATGTCTGAACACCGGCGTTGCCCCGTCCGCTGCTGCGGCCGTCGCCGTTGCCGGGTGATGCGATGCCGTTGCCGAAGCCGGCACTGGCGATGTTGCCCTTGATCCCTTTTGCGCCACCGGAACCGTTGCCTTGTCCGGGGCCCATCGGCATGTCAAAGGCGCCGCTGGCAGCTGCCACGAGGCGAGCATTCGGCTTACCTTCACCTTTCAATCCATTGGGATCACCGAAGCCGCCAGTCTGAACTTTCTGTACAGGCGCATTCACCGTAGGTGTCGCCGAGCTGCCTTCAAAGGCACCTGTGTGCACGAGCACCGGTCGTGCACCACCCACGATCGGTTTAATCACCGCGGGCGCGAAGTTGTTCATCGCTACCTTGGGTGGCTCGATTTCCTGAGGCGGCGGAGCTTGGATCTTGGGTGGCCGAATCTCGCGCGTAACGACGAGGTGAGGCTTCTCGATTGGAGCGGCCGGCAAAAGCTTGGCGCGCGTCGGCAGCGGTTTCGGCTTGATTTTCTCTGGTCGCAGGCTGGGACGTGGAATGAGTTCGGTGATGTGATAGTTCTGCCGCATCTTGATTTCGTCAGGCATGAAGATGCTGATGTTGACGAGGATCAGGATGAAAAGCACTTCGAGCCCATAGCTGGTGGCGAGAGTGCGCCAGTCCATCCGGCGGTCGGGCAAGATCACGAGTTGAAAGCCACGATCAGGCATAGGCATGCAAAGAGCTCCAAGGAGACCCGAACCGAGGGGAGACACGATCGGGGTTGGAGTCCTTAAGGTAGGGGAGAATGGGCAGGGGGTAAACGTGTCTGCCGCGCTTGTCCTTTGGTAACCAGCCAGTACCCGCTGAGGGAACCCGTTCCGCACAGGGAAAAGCAACCCTTAGATGGGGCGTTCGTCCTTGCGTTTCCGGGAAAAGTAGTAGAAGACGGGTATGCCTGCGGCAATCACCAGCAAGCCGAGCGAGGAGTTCCGGAGATTGTCCGTGAATGTGTAGTAGAGAAGCACGGCGGAGGCGGCGACAAAAAGGGCCGGAACGACGGGATATCCCCAGACATGATACGGACGTCGGGCATTCGGATCGCGTTTACGGAAGACGAACACGGTGCTGCTGGAAATCATGTAGAACAGCCACTCGGCGAAGATAGCGAGCGAAAAAAATTGGCGAAAGTTTCCGCCGCCAAGCAGCAGCAGGATCGCGAGCACGCACTGCACGACGATGGCCCCCGATGGCGTGTGGAAGCGGGGATGGACATCGGCGAGCGCGCGAAAAAAATAGCCGTCCCGCGCGACCGCGAACGGAACACGCGCGCCACTCATGATGGTTCCGTTCAAAGTGACGAACATGGAGAGAGCCATACCAGCCGAAACGATGCTGGCGCCGAGCGGGCCGAGGACGACGGCAATCGCATCTGAGGCAGGACGCTGAGAAATCGCGATTGTGTCGACGGGCAGCACATACTGCACGGCCGCGTTCACCAGGATGTAGAGCGCACCTACGATAGCCACTCCCGCGATGAGCGCGATGGGGATATTGCGCTCTGGCTGCCGAACTTCTTCAGCGACCATGTTGAGATCGTTCCATCCGTCGTATGCCCAGAGGGCGGCGACAAGGGCGGCAAAGAATCCGGCGATACCGCCCTTGGCACCGACGAAATCCCCGGCGAAGTTGTGCCACGTTCCTTGCGATGCGCTGAAACAGATGGCAATGATGCCGAGAATGATCGCGACTTTGAGAATGGTGAAGATGAGCTGAAACTCTCCGGCTTTTTTTACGCCGAGATAATTCAAGACTGAGATGAGAATGGCAGCCAAGATGGCAGCGAGTTGTCCGTAGTTGAGAGCAATGGGAGCGTGCAGAAATTCTGTGCTGAAGAAGGAGAACGCGGGGAAAGTCCCCAGGATGCGAACAATGCCGGTGGTGATGGTGGCGATCGAGGCGGGCTTGGCGATCAGAAACCAGGTCCATCCGTAGAGAAATCCCCAGAGCGGGCCGTAAGCGTCGCGGACGTAGACGTACTCTCCGCCGGACTGCGGCTTCATGGCGCCAAGCTCGGCATAAGTGAGTGCACCGGCGAAAGAGAGGAGCCCGCCGACGATCCACGCGAGGTAGACAAGCTTGGCCGAGCCGACCGCCTGCGTCATCTCCGCAGGGACTAGAAAAATGCCGCTGCCGATGATGGTGCCGACGACAATGGCGGTGGCGGCGCCGACTCCGAGGTCGCGGGCGAGTTGCGGGGTAGGGGCCGGGGGCATGGGTGGTGGCGAGTATACAAGGTGGCGTGTGCGGTTCGGGAACAAGCAGGCTTTGTGGGCCTGCAGGTTAAGGGCTGTGGCCGTTCACGTCGAATCCCTCGCCGCGCTGGTGAGTGCGCGGTCTTCGGGATGACGCATTGTTAAATGAGTATGCGCGGTTTGCGGGATGACTGGCGTGGGATGCTGGAAACATAGCCGATGGTGAAGGTGATGATGGTGCCGATGGGGACATGCCACGTCCACGGAATTGGGGTGAGGAGCCATAGGTAGAGGCCGGTCGCAAATCCGAAGAGAAGGCCGATGGTGGCGCCCGATTGATTGGCGCGTTTGGTTAGTACGCCCAGTAGGAAAACTCCCAAGAGCGCGCCGTACGCTACTGAGGCGATCTGCAGTCCTACCTCAATAACGCGACTCACACGGTGGAGGCACAGGATGGCGAGGCCGAAGAGAATCGCTGCCCAGAAGAGAGTGGAGAAGCGCGAGGCTCGGAGGCGCTGCTGGTCGCTGGTTGCAGGACGGAAGCGGAGATAGAAATCCATGATCGAGCTGGACGAGAGCGAGTTCAACGCCGCGCTCAGGTTCGACATGGCGGCTGCGAGGATTGCGGCTATTAGGAGTCCGGAGATGCCGTGGGGCATGTGTTGCACGATGAAGGTCGGATAAATCCGGTCAGCTTTTCCAAAGTTAGCGGATGGTTCCTGGTAATAGGCCCAAAGCATCACACCGACAATCAAAAAGAGCGCGAACTGGAAGAGAATCGCGATGCCGCTCGAGAGCAGGGCCGCTACAGACTGCTTTTCATTTCGTGCGGCGAGCAAGCGTTGCACGATGAGCTGGTCCGTGCCGTGGCTGGCAGTGGTGAGGAAAGCTCCGCCGATAAGTCCCGCCCAGAATGTGTAAGGACGCCATAGTGTCGGCGTGAAATCGAAGACTTGCAGTTTTCCCGCGTGCGATGCGAGGTCGTGGATGGCGGACCATCCGCCGGGAACCAGGTGAAGAATGGTAAAGAGACCTACGAGTGTCCCGCCGACGTAGATTGCCGTTTGCACGACGTCAGTCCAGATAACCGCGGCAAGGCCACCCTCGAAGGTGTAAATCAGTGTGAGGATCGTGATGATGGCAATGGATGAGACTTCCCCGGTCCCGAGAGCGATGGCAACCACAATCGAGACGGCGTAGACACGCACACCTTCCGCTGCGGCACGCGTGATGAGGAACAAGCCGGCTGTGATTGAGCGGAGGCGCGGTCCGAAGCGCGTTTCGATGAGTTGATATGCGGTGTAAAGATCGCCTCGGAAATAGTGCGGGAGCAAAACGAAGCTGATGATGATGCGGCCCACGACGTATCCCATGACCACTTGCAGGAACGTCAGGTTCGTGTCGTAGGCGAGGCCGGGGATACTGATGATGGTAAGCGTGCTGGTTTCAGCAGCAACGATCGAAAGCATGATCGCCCACCATGGAATGTTTCGATCAGCGAGGAAATAGTCTTTGAGTGATTTTTGACGCTTGCGAAAACGCAGGCCGAACAGCGTAATTCCAGCAAGATAAACCGCAATGATGGAGAGGTCGAGCGCGTTCAATCCCATGAGCTAGGTGCGTCTCGGCTATTATGACCCGCCCGTATGAGCGTGTGGTAGAACTATCGCCGTGGCGATCTATTTAGGTATTGACGGAGGCGGCACCAAGACAGTTTGCGCTGTTGGCGACGAGTCACGCGTGCTCGCAAAAGCAACGAGCGGCGGGAGTAATGTGGTGCGCAGCGGCGAAGCGCTCGCGCGGGAATCGTTACTCACCGCGATTCGAGATGCATGTGCCCCGGCCACGGTAAAGACATCAGACATTCGGCGCGTGTGCGTAGGCGGGTCTGGCGCGGCGCGTCCGGAGGTTGCGGCGTTTGTGCGACGCGTAGTGGGCGAGATTGCTTCATGTGAGGTGCTCGTCGTCGGCGACATGGAGACAACGATGTACGCCGCGTTTGAGGACGGGCCTGGCGTCGTTGTGATTGCTGGGACGGGCTCGATCGCGTACGGACGAAATGCTCAAGGAAAAACGCTGCGCGCGGGCGGCTGGGGCTTTGCGGTTTCCGATGAAGGTTCGGGCGAGTGGATAGGGCGCACGGCAGTCTCTGAGGGATTGCGCGCTCGGGATCAAGGGCGGAGCTCCACACTTCTTGATGCAGTGGCCGATCGGTGGCGTGTGGAAGGAGTGGAGGAGTTGGTGCGGACGGCGAATGGAACACCGCCGCCGAATTTTTCCGATTTGTTTCCTGTTGTGACGCACCTGAGTGATTCGCACGATGACGTGGCCTGCCAGGTATTAAAGCGGGCGGGTGCCGAGCTGTCGGAACTGGTCAAGATTGTGATTGGACGTTTGTTCGCAGGTGTAGACGGTGTTCGGGTGGCCATGTCCGGAGGAGTGTTTCGGGAGTCTCCGATCGTGCGTGATGTTTTTTACAATGAGGTTCGGGCGCATACACCCCAAGTGGAGTTTCAGACTGGCGTGGTCGAGGCTGTGGATGGGGCGCTGGGGCTTGCGCGGCGGCCAGATATTGTCGGTGGATCGCGTTGAAAGGTTTAGATGCGCAATGCAGGGCGTTAGGTCGCGAAGGGTGGCAGATGCTGGGTTGGTCTATTCATGGATGAACTCATTCGCGACCGCATCGGAAGGCATGCGAGTTCGAGTGACTCGGCTGGTCGATCTGCGGATGGGGCTCTGGATGACGAGTGGATGCGGGTCGCGGCCGATCCCACGCTTACCGAAGATCGCGCGCTCGGGTTGTTGAAAGAGGCCGGGGTTTCCGGCGACGCTCTGGAAGCACTTCCAAACAACAAGCAGCTGATGAAATCGCGAAAGGTTCGGCTGGCGTTGGTCATGCATCCGAAGACGCCGAGGCACGTTTCTGTTCCAGCGCTCCGCCAGCTGTTCACGTTTGACTTGATGAATGTCGCGTTGGCGCCTCTTGTGCCAGCGGATGTAAAGATGGTGGCGGAAGATGTGCTGATATTGAAGATGGAGACGATTTCGTTGGGCGAGCGGTTGTCGCTGGCTCGACGGGCCTCTGGGCGGGTTGCCGGTGTTTTGCTGCTCGACGATGAGCCGCGCATCGTGCGAGCTGCTCTCGAAAACGGAAGGTTAACGGAATCGCTGGTGGCGAAAGCTGTGTTACGTGCACACGCGCCATCCCATACGGTGACGGCGATTTGCGATCATGAGAAGTGGTCGTTGCGCCGGGATGTGCGAGTGGCGCTCTTGCGGAATGAAAAGACGCCCATGTCGCGTGCGGTGGAATTCGCGCACGGATTGCCAGCGGCGTTGTTGCAGGAAATCTTGCGCGAGTCAAAATTGCCGGTGAATGTGAAGGAGTATCTGTTGGCAGAGATTGGGACGCGATAGAGGAGTCTTTCGGTTTCTTATTCGCGCTGGATGACAGCGGGTTGCGCGAGCGACGGGCGATTGCGCCCGTCGCGACGCGAATGAGTATTAGGCTACGGCCTCTTCCGGTTCCTCGGACAGGGTTTCCATGTCGGTTTCAGCGGCTTCGTCACGTTTGTGTGTGCGTGCCAGCACGACGTAAATCGAAGGCACGACGAACAATGTGAAGATGGTACCGATGATCATGCCGCTGACGAGCATGATGCCGATACTGTTGCGAGCGCCGGCGCCGGGTCCTCTTGCCAGAACGAGTGGGAAGTGGCCCATGACAGTTGCTGCTGTCGTCATCAATATCGGGCGTAGTCGCGTACTGGCGGCTTCGATAACTGCGCGCACCTTGTCCAGACCGGTTTCCTGAAGGTGGTTGGCGAACTCCACGATCAAGATTCCATTTTTCGCAATCAATCCGACGAGCGTAATCAATCCGACCTGGCTGTAGATGTTTAGCGTCGTCAATCCCATGAACGAGAAAAGCAACGCGCCAGATATCGCCAACGGAACTGATCCTGCGAGTACGATGAACGGATCGCGGAAGCTTTCGAACTGCGCGGCTAACACGAGGTAAATCAGAATCGCCGACAACAGGAAAGTACCGAGGAATTTGCTGCCCTCGGTCCTGAGCTGACGTGATTCACCCGCGTAGTCGACGGTGAAACCTTGAGGCAGAATCTCTTTGGCTTTTGCCTCGAGGGTCTTAAGCGCCTCGTCGAGCGGCACTCCGGGTGGGACGACACCCTGAATCCGAACTGCGTTGAGCTGTTGGAATTTCTTCAGCTCGCGGGGTTCAGTGGTCGTTTTCAATGTTGCAAAGGTCGATAACGGAACTAGCTTGTCGTTCGAGCCTTTCACGTAGATTTGCGAAAGCTGTTCCGGTGTCAGACGTTCAGCACGCTTGATTTGCGGAATAACTTTGTAGCTTCGACCCTGAATGCTGAAGCGGTTCACATAATTTCCGCCCAACATTGTCGACAGATCCTGCCCGGCCTGACTGAGATCGACGCCCTGCGAACGAAGTTTGTCTCGATCGAAAACAACTTCGGCCTGAGGCTGGTCAAACTTCACGTCGGAGTCAGCAAAAATAAACTTGCCGCTTCCGAAGGCAGTTCCTACCAGCTGCTTGGCGAATTCAACGAGTTGTTGAGGCTCAGCCGAAGACGCGATCACGAAGTCGACGGGGAAGTCTCCGCCGCCGGGCAGCGGTGGCGGTGTAAGTGGAATCACGCGGATCCCGGGTATCTTCGACAATGGCCCGGTCGATTCCACCAGGAGTTGCTGCGCGGTCTTCTTGCGCTCGCTCCATGGTTTCGTGACCATTCCGCCAAACCCGCCAGTGGGCGACGTGATCTGAAAGATGCTCTGGCTTTCGGGGAAAGAGGTGTAAACGTCATTGACCTCTTTCGTATAGAGCCTGGTTTGGTCGATGGTTGAGTTGGGGGAGGCCTGGATCACACCAAACACGACTCCCTGATCTTCCGCCGGAGCAAGTTCTCGCTGCGAGAACATGTAGAACGGAACCATCAAAAGCGCGACGATCGCCCAAACCGTGAGGACGACTGGCCGATAGCGAAGCGTTCCTTCCAGGTTGCGTGTGTACAACCGCCGCACGCTTTCGAAGCGACGATTCACCATTCCCGCGAAACCGCGTTCGGTATCTCCAGAACGCAACAATTTCGACCCCATCATTGGGGAGAGGGTAAGGGCGACAATTCCGGAAACGATGACTGCGCCAGCGAGCGTGAACGCAAACTCGCGGAACAAGGCGCCCGTGAGGCCGCCCTGAATACCGATCGGAGCGTAGACGGCGGCGAGGGTAATGGTCATCGAGATGATGGGACCAACCAGTTCGCGCGCGGCGTCTATGGCGGCACGCACCGGGGTTTTACCCATGTGAATGTGCCGCTCGACGTTCTCCACCATAACGATGGCGTCGTCGACGACCAATCCGACCGACAGCACGATCGCCAGCAAGGTCAGCAGGTTGATGGTGAAGCCCGCTACCAGCATCAGAAAGACTGCGCCGACAAGGGAAATCGGAATGGCGATGACCGGAATCAAAACGGATCGCATTGACCCCAAGAAAAGGAAAATGACGATGATGACGATAATCAGCGTTTCGGTAAGAGTGCTGAGTACTTCATCAATGGCGTCCTGAATGTATGCGGTGGCGTCATAGGGAACGCCGACTTTCATTCCGGCAGGCAATTGCGCTTCAATGCCGGGGATTGCCGCGCGGACAGACTTAATGACCTCAAGGGAATTGGCTGTGGGAAGAACCCATATTCCCATGAACGTTGCAGTCTGGCCGTTGAATCGGACTTCCGAATCATAGTTCTGCGCGCCGAGTTGAACGTCTGCAATTTCCCCCAGGCGCACAATCACGCCATTGTCGTTCTTCACGACTAACTGTCGAAATTCCTCCGGAGTACGCAGATCGGTGTTGGCCACCAGGTTGACCGACACCATGGAACCCTTCGTACTTCCAAGAGCGGAAAGATAGTTGTTCTTCGCCAGCGCATCGCGAACGGATGAGGGAGAAATCCCGAGGGCGGCCATGCGGTCGGGCTTGAGCCAGACGCGCATCGCGAATGTTCGATCTCCGAGAATGTCGGCTCGTTGAACGCCGCTGATGGCGCTGAGTTTCGGCTGCACGACTCGAGTCAGGTAATCCGTGATCTGATTCTGGTCGAGATCCGCGGACGAGAAACCGATGTACATCGAGGCGAACTGATTGTCCGCTGTCTCGAGGTCGATGATCGGCGCCTCCGCTTCAGGAGGAAGATCGTTACGAACCTGCGCAACCTTGGCCTGAATCTGGGTCAGCGCTGCATTCGTGTCATAGTTCAGCTTCAGGTGCACGGTGATCGTGCTAAGACCTTGGGCGCTCGACGACTCCATGTAGTCGATTCCATCGGCACTCGCGATCACGCGCTCGAGCGGCGTCGTGATAAATCCGCGAACCAGGTCAGCGTTCGCGCCGACGTAGGTCGTCGAGACCTTGATGATTGCGATGTCGCTGCGCGGGTACTGACGAATACTAAGCGAACGAATCGACTGCAGGCCGGCAATCAGGATCACGAGGTTGACGACGATCGCAAGGACCGGCCGTTTTACAAAGAGATCCGTAAACTTCATTTAGCTATCCTCGGGCTTGGGGGCCGGGTTGTTTCCTGGCTGAACCTTGTTGTTGACCTGGACGGCGGCTCCGTTGCGCAATTTGAAGACGCCTGAAGTGACAATCTCCTCGCCAGGCTTCAGCCCTTCGACGACTGCGACTTGATCGCCGCGCGAGCCTTCAACTTTCACAAACTGCTGGCGAACGCCACGGTAGGTCTGTCCCTTGGGATCTTTGAGATCGGTGATCACGAAAACGGAGTTGCCGTAAGGAGCGTAGTTAATCGCCGACGCTGGCACTGGAATCACGGATGCACTTTCTCCAAGACCCAACTCGACCTGAACGAACATGCCCGGGTGCAGCTTGCCGTCCGGGTTCGCGAGTGTTGCCTGTACTTGAATGTTGCGGGTCGCCTCATCCACGACGGAATCAATCGCGCTGACCCGTCCCGTGAATACTTTGCCCGCCAAGTCTTCCGTGGTGATCTTTAGGGTGCGTCCAACCCTCACTTGGCCCACGGCCTGTTGGGGAATGCCAACGTTTACATAAATTGGGTTCAGCTTTTGCAGCTGAACGATGGGATTTCCTCCCGCAAGGTATTGGCCGAGATTGACTTTGCGGATGCCGAGCACACCCGAAAACGGCGCGCGAATTGTCTTTCGCGCAATCGTCGCCCGGATCTCGGCGACATTCGCCTCGGTCGCCCGTTGCTGAGCCGTGGCTTGGTCGTACTCCGCCCTGGAAATGACGCCTTCGTTCACCAGTTGTTGCATGCGAGCGTAGTTGACTTTCGCCAGATCACGCTGTGCTTCAAGGGACGCGAGTTGCGCTCGCTCTTGCTTAGTGTCGAGCTCAACCAGAACGTCGCCTTCCCTCACAGCCTTGCCGGAGTCGAAGTTGATTTTTGCCACGGTTCCGGGAAGGTCGGCACTGACCATTACCCCTTGCACCGCCTCCATCGTGCCGATAACGCTCATCGTCGAAGGCCAATGCGCCTGTCCGACGACAACGCTGGTGACCGCGTCCGGCGGCGGCTGAAATGATGCATGTGCAATGGCTGACTTCACTTGCCTAAATTTCATGAAGCCCAAGGTCCCTAACAGCAGAACCGTCACGAACAGCACCAAGATCATTCTTTTCGCCATGAATTCCCCTGCCGTCTAAGCTAATAGCCCACAATCAGTTACGAGACGCCACGCGCAAGCGCGGCTGCTGGCGTCCAAAAAATAAAGTGGTGACAGGTCAGAGGGACTGCTCGCCCATCACACCTAACTATTTGCGATGCAACACGTTGGGTAACGCTGTTGCAATTTTTCTGTTCAACACGCGGAGCATTCGGTGAGTCTGTGCCCCAGTCCACTTCTTCTTTGACGGGTTTTGATTCAGTAAGTCCGGTGAAGGATTCTGAATTCGTCCCTACCTATTGTTGTTTCGTGCAAAACCCTTTCTTCAAAAGACGTGCAACAACCGCCAATGTCAGCCTTTTCCAGCGTTTAATTGCCCGCCCGCTAGACATAAGTCGAATAGGTAGGCACGAAATCGACAAGGCGGGAAAAAAATTCGCGCTGGATAGACGGAGGCTATCGGATAAAAAGACGAGTAAAACCAGACTTTCGATGTCTTTACGATCAGGTTATCGAATTGGCAACGGCTGGTCGTTTAGTTCGCAACCACGACGCGCAGAGCGGTGACCTGACGCACCCATCGTGCGGGTCGCTGGTCGGATGGAACAACTATCCGAAACGGGCCTTCTTTCGTACTCAGGGGCTTGCCGTCCCGTTTGTCGGCGAGGATGGCTTTGCTGGATGTGAATGCAGAGTCGAGTTCGGCGAGGGCAAACGCAACTTTGTACCCGTCGGCCGCTTCGATTATCACCACTTCGGTCATGCGCGGCCCGCGCAACTTGTCGCCTAATGCGACGCCAGCCGATGAGAGCAGTTCCCAAAGCAGCACGCCCTCAAAGGTTGCGGGCGAGTCGTAACCGTGCGCTGTGATCGTTGTTCTGTGCGCGGTGGCAAGCTGAGCAGCCGTGACCGTTGTCGAACGCCCTTCCGTAGTGATGATCTGAAACGATTGAGCGGAGGCCGGCACAACAATTAAGTTCAGGACGAACAAAGGCAACAGAACGAATTTCGACAGCCATTGCGATTGAATTCCCTGTCGAGCAGTCGACATCGTTTCCCCAGTTTAATCTTTTTGGAGCATCACTTCGGTCGATTTGATCACTACTTTCACGGCGTCGCCCTTCTTCAATTTCATTTCTTCAGCGCTTCTTCGCGTGATCACGCTTTCGACGATGTTCTCGCCCACACGCACTGCGATGTGTGCCATAACGCCGCCTAGTTCAATCTCCTCTACGGTTCCCTTGAGCTGATTTCTTGCTGAAAGTGTCATGCGAAGAGCTTAATGCAATCGTTCAGTCTGAGTAAACTTCGATGGCGATGTTCAGAGCGCCCTATTGATTCGCGTGGATGTCGGGTTTCGTCTTCTCTTTTTCGATCTTTGCTAATAGAGGACGATTGTTTGAGCAGTCTGGGGTTGTACGAGGAGATAGGTTGGCGAAACTCTTCGGGCTTTTCTTAAGAGCGAGGGGACACTCCTGTGCGGCACTGATACTCCATCGAATCGATGAATGCTTCGTGGTCAGTGGCTAGCGATTTGGCTGGGTTCGGTCGAATCAGGTGCGGCGGGGTTCAAAGGGATGCTCCTCTGCGCCAGCAAGATAATAGGCACAACCACACCAAATGGCACCAGCGACAGAAGCTGCCACCAACCACTTCGATTGGTATCGTGCAGCCGCCTGGCTCCCACAGCGATCAGCGGGAGAAGTGTCACAAGCGAGAACAATGCGTAAACCCTTAAAGAGATAAGCGACGCAACTGCACTTCCAAGCACGACGGCAAGAAAGAACCACCAATATTCGGTACGCGTGGCCCGCCCGTTGAATTCTGCGTACTTTGCTAGGCACGCCTTCACAGCATCAACAATTGGCATCAAATACCTCCAGTTTTCGACGCTGGGATCGCTATTGCCCTGTCGAGGCGATCGTCAAACCTCATCCGGTGGCCCTGCCGCACCGGCCAAGTCTTGCGGCTTTATCCGGTCGACATTGAATTTAGTGGCTCGCTCGCGCATCGTTTTTAGCACCTCATCAAGTGGCGGAGGTTCGCCTTTGATCCAGCGTAGCGGATTGATCCGCGCTACGACAAACGAGCGCAAATAAGGGCTGACCAATCCACGCTCTTTCAGCTTTTTCACCACCGAGGCAACTTTTTCCTCGAGGTCGATAACCATTGTGGCTCGTTTCTCGTGCGCTTTGAGGGCGGAGCGTAGCGGTTCCCCGGAAAATTCTTCTAACCGGCGAAGTATGGAATGATAAGCGCCGCCACCAAAGCGCGGCACGCGTTCGTAGCAGACTCCAAGTGTGACAAGAGCGCTCTCTTCAAGGTAGAAGGCAAAGTCGGACTCGGGGCGCGAAGCATCTTCGTCCACAAGGCCGCGGTAGATTCGTATCACTTCTAACGAACGCTCTTTTAGATTGTGCGCCTTCTCGGTGTTCAGGGCCAGGATCTGCCAGGCGACCTCGCGATCAACGACAATCAACGCCACGATGGATCTGGCGCCCAGACGGCGCATGGCGGCAAGCCGGTGACGACCGTTGGGCGTCCAGAAACCTTCAGTAGGCGCTACGACAGCAATCACCGGATCGAGATAGCGGCCGGTCTTCGCGATCACATCAGCCAACCGCTTGTGATGGGCGTCAGAAAGGTCCCGTTGAAATGGCGTTGGCTCGATCGCATCGATCGGCAGAATCGCCAGCAACACAGGATGGCCGCCGAGAGGTTCTTTGTACCTTGCCACTACATGGCCGCCCACCTTTTCAACCGCGGCCGCGGCATCACTAACCGGTCCCTCCAGTCTCTCCAGAATTGATTCGTTCGGCGATAAGCCCTTGGAATTGGGCTTGGCCTTTCTAGGGCGGCGTTTGGCAGAAGCGCGTGTGACCATGCAAACACATTCTAATCAATAACAGATGAGCCTGAGTTGAACGCATGCTCACGCTTTACATGAACTCATGACCACCGCCGCTACTCGTACATCGACCTGACAAAGTTTTACGCAGCTTTACCGACTCCTTACTCCCTCGCGAGCCGCAAGAGCTTCTAAAAGATCATGCGTGTCTCGCGACTGATACCACGAAGCAATAGTGTGTCAGGGCTGTCCAACATCGACGAGTTGCGAAGGTCGACCTTTGTACTCTAACCGGCATTCCCTACAAGGAGGAGCCATGAATTTCAGAAAAGTGTGTAGCGTTGTTTTCGGTATTGCTGTTGCTTGCATGATCGTGCTGCCGCTCGCGCAAGGCAGTGAAGCGAACGAGCAAACCAAGGTCACTTTCGATCATTCAGTGGAGGTTCCCGGGTGCGTATTGCAGGCAGGTAGCTATTGGTTCGTTCGCGATACGAATGACACGGATGTTGTGCGGATCTTCAGTCTGGACTGGAAGACGCTCTATGCCACAGAGATGACCGCGTCTGCCGAGCGTGCGACGCCGTTTGACAATACAAGCTTCACGTTCGCGGAGCGCGAAACGTCGAGTTCGGAAGCGCTTGTGAAGTGGTTCTATCCCGGCCGAACGATCGGTCACGAGTTCCTGTATTCCAAGCAAGAAGAGAGAGAACTCGCGCATGATCGCCAGCTGACGATTGTGTCTGGCCGCGAGGCTCAACCAGGATTGTGAGGCACTGCAAAACGCCTTCCGACGAGTCACCTGCGAGAAGGCCACGAAGTCCGAATCGCCGCTGATATGAACTCGGAGAAACGGGTCTAAGGCCTAAACGAGTCGGCGACCATTAGTTAACCGTGAAGCTCATGGTGTTGGAGGTTTCACTCTTCGTGCCTCCCGCGCCATATGGGCCGCCGCCCGGCTTGCCCGGATTGGTCACTGTGACGGAGGCGGTACCAGCGGTTGCGATATTTGTTGCTGCAATCGCGACGGTAAGTTGTTTTCCCGTGATGTAAGTAGTGGGTTGGCTCGTGCCATTCCATTTCACGGTTGCGTCGCTGTTGAAACTGGTGCCGTTAATTGTCAAAGTGAACGCTGGGCTACCTGCGTTTACGTTGTCAGGCGCCAGTTCAGCGATGTTTGGAACAACTCCGGGGGCCGGCGGTGTACTACTGCTGGAAGAATCATATCCCCCACACCCAACCAAGAGCATGACGAGAAACAAAACAAGGATTGTCCTCATACACACCTCTTCGAATCGGAACTCGCTGCGAAGCACTCTCGCACTGGGTAAGGTTGAGGTGTGTCAAGAGGATGTCAATTATCGGTAAACAAAATGTTAGGAGGTTCGCACCAGCGCAGCGCGGGGAGAGGAAAAACCCGCGCTCGCCCCAGTGTGATTTCCAAGTCGATGCTTGGCAGGACGATTCGACCAAGTAGTTTGTGACGTCGCGGTCGACGTAGCTAGGCTATCAACTAAGGCAAAACTACCTCCCCGAGCCGGATTTCGTTGTTGACTCGGACAGTATTTGGGAGCATTATCCGCGACGCATCACGTAGGAAAGTCCGAATCCCCATATGACCCGAGAGGTAACCCGTGAACACCAAGCTTCGCACACTCCTATGGACTGTCAGCATGGCCTATTTTGGCTTCCTGTTCGCCGGTAGAGGCGTCCCCTTGGTCAACAGCCTCACGATCTCTGGAGCCGCGATGGGAGCGGTTCTCGGATTTCTCCTCGCCCTCATGTTTGTCCGAAGAGACAGGCGTAAAAAAACCTAAGTGAGTATTCCCACCCTGTCGCCAGGTGTCGCGAAGTCGGTTGATATTTTTGGGTGAGACGAAAACGGTGGTGGATGTCCGTCGGCTAAGCCCCGGATGAATTGACGAATCCCATCGATCAGCGAATCCCAGTCGCGAGAACAACATGCAAGACATTTCCTAAAGTGTTACGCTGTAAGCGATTTTTACCACCTTCCCGAGCGTCGCCGGCGGTACGGATAATGATCGGCAACGATTCTTGCCCCAAAAAGGAAAAATGGCAGACAACCGATCAAACAACCTTGAAGCGCGGGATGACGCGCCCCAGCCGATTAGCGCACTCGCCTCGTACGCTGCCGAGCAAGCACGGGAGATGTTGCACGCAGGAGTAACTGGAGACAAAATCCTGAATATGCTCGTGAACGCAGCAGAAGATGTTGCTGGGCGCGGGAGTGCAGTGTGTTCAATCCTGGTGCTGGATAAACAAGGTCTATTGCGCAACGCCGCTTCGCCGAATCTCCCCGCCGATTACCTAGCTGCTATTGATCGACTGAAGCCGAATCCTAGCGTGGGCACCTGTTCGGCAGCGGCAGCGACCGGGTTGGTAGTTGTGACCTGCGATTTCACAGCGGATGATAAGTGGGCGGAACTTCGCCATCTGCCCATGTCGCTTGGATTTAGTGGTGCGTGGAGCATGCCCATTAAGGCCGGGGATGGCACAGTGCTGGGTACGCTCGGCACCTATTTTCGGGAACGCCGTTCTCCAACGCCAGAAGAACTCACGAGCGTAGCGGTCCTGGCCGCGGCAGCGGGCATAGTTCTTGCGGGGCAAGAGAAGCGCACGTAATCGGCGAAAGACTGCATCCGCCCACTGCTTCCTCTGGAAGTCGCTACGCTGTTGCGCCGCTCGCGAATCCGAGGTCGCGAACATTTGTTACGGGACGCGTTGAAGTCCTTCTGCTGGAAGGGGATTCCAGTCGAGCGGGTTTCTCATGCTCGGAACTAAAAGCGCAAAGGGTTTTTGATGGTGGAGGCGGCGGGAGTCGAACCCGCGTCCGAAAATGTTACTGGTCAAGAGACTACATGCTTAGTCCAGTTCATGCTCCTGGCCTTCACCAGGAACGTTCGCGGACCCCGCTCAGAACGGACAAGAAACGGGTGCCGCTAGCCTGTGATCTTAACCTTCCGTCCCAGACGTAGACGGAAAGAGCAGCCCGCTGTGTGACGTCCTTTGGAGGCCCACGGGCCAAGCCTCCTCGAACGGCTGCCTAAACTAGTTAGGCTGCGTATGCCATTTGTTGATTGGCAATTATCATTGTGCACGCGATCACGGGTGTGTGCACCCCGGCATGCCTCTTGGCCGCAAGCATCTCCGTCGAAGCCGTGACGCCCCCACTGGTGGGATTGGCCATTCAAAGAACAAAGGCTCAATGAGCCACTTCCATTCTGGGTCTCGCCCGAGTGGAAGTCAATCCAATGGTTAGATGCGAAAGAACAGCTCTGGGACGCATTCCCGTCAGCGTGCCAGCTTCGCTTGCAGTTGCCCCTTAACGTCCGGCCATTCTGTATCGAGGATACTGAAATAGACCGTGTCACGAACGCGGCCGGTGTGTGTCACCAAATGCTTGCGCAAGGTACCTTCTTCCTGCGCACCGATGCGGCGGATCGCATTGCGAGACTTCTCGTTCAGCGCGTCGGTCTTGAGTTCGACCCGCATACACTTCCACTCCTCGAAGGCGTGCCGCAGCATGAGGTATTTTGCTTCGGTGTTCACGGCGGACCGCTGCCACGCTGGCGCGATCCAAGTTGAGCCGATTTCTACGCGACGGTTGTTGCGATCGATGTTCATGAAGCGCGTGCTGCCGATGACGCGGTTTGAGCTCATTTCCACTGTCGCGAAGACGATCGATTCGCCGCGCTCCTGTTCGGCGAAAGCCGTTTGAACAACGCGCTCAAAATCTTCACGAGTTTTCACGGCGTAGGGAATCCACCGGAAGATGTCATCGAGATCGCGGTTAGCGACCGCCCAGAAACTTGCGGTGTGATCCGGACGCAGCGGTTCGAGGCGGACGACTGATCCTTGCAGCGTGAGGGGCGTTCTGATCTCCAAAGGCGCGTAAACCGAACTCATCGTATAGTTCCTTGCAGAAGTGATAGCCTGATTTTATGAAACTTGTGGCTCGCTCAGGCATCATTACAACGACGCGAGCTAGTGGGGTTGACCGGCGATGATCTGGCACGTCCAACACGAAGCATGTCGACTGCGCCCAAAGCGCCGATGTTGGGAGTGCCGCCTGTGAAGGCCCAATGTCTTCCGTTTAACCGAATCCCGCATACTTCCCGCCTCTTTACTGACTTCCTGGCCGGCTCTCCTGGCACACAGCCTTTTTATCCGCGCACTCCTGATTTTTCAAACTGGCTGAAAGAGGAAGCCGGCCTGATTCGTTACGACGGCGATCGCCGAGAACGCGTCAGCGCAGTGCTACAACGCCAGAATACGGCATTGGGATCGGGCAAGCGAACGCTTGAGAATATTGCTCGGTTGCGCGACGGGGCTGTCGCCGCCGTAACCGGACAACAGGTAGGTCTCTTTGGTGGCCCACTCTTTTCAATCTTCAAGGCCTTAACTGCGGTGAAGCTGTCAGACGAGGCCAGCCGTGCGGGCGTTGCATGTGTGCCGGTGTTCTGGCTGGCCACGGAGGATCACGATCTCGCGGAAGTGAATCACGTCGATATTCCGGACGCGAGCGGCAAACTAGTTCGACTGTCGACAAGTGCTCACGCGGTGGAAGACGCGCCGGTGAGTAGTGTGGTTTTCGGTGATGAGATTAAGTCCGTTGTTGATTCTGCGACGCAAGTATTGGGCGACTCAGACGCCGTTAGATATTTAAGGGACGCGTATCGGTCCGGCGAGAGTATGGGGACCGCATTTGGAAAATTCTTCGCGCGCGTCTTCAACGAGTGGGGCGTCATCCTGCTGGACGCGGCCGACGGCGAACTGCATCAGATCGGGGCTCCTTTGTTTGCAGCTGCAATCGAGCGCGCCGGCGAACTGGATGAGAAACTTTTGGCGCGAGGCAAGCAGCTCGAGTCCTCTGGTTATCACCAGCAAGTGAAGGTGACACCATCGTCCACTTCGTTGTTCATGTATCGCAACGGCGCTCGCACTCCGATTCGACGCAAGGTGGTAAACGGCAATTCCGAACCGGAATTCGTTGTGGGGGATGACAAGATCACACGTGCTGAACTACTGAAACGGATTACCGCAAAGCCGCAAGATTTCAGTCCCAATGTGTTATTGCGTCCAATCGTGCAAGACTACTTGCTCCCAACCCTGGTTTACACGGGGGGTTCGGCCGAGGTCGCCTACTTTGCGCAACTCGGAGTTGTTTACGAAGCATTGGCTGGGCGAATTACCCCGATTCTGCCGCGTTTTTCAGCAACTATTGTTGAGCCAAAGATGACGCGGCTCCTCGACAAATATGGTATCGAACTGCCCGCCTTGTTTCCGGGCGCTGATGCCTTACGCGAGCAGTTGGCGAAGCAAAACCTGCCGCCGCGGTTGCAACAGTCGTTTCAGGATGCGGAGACGAGTCTGGATCGCTCGTTGGCGACGATCGGCGGTTCTTTGGGGAGCCTCGACAGGACCTTAGTTGAGGCGGGACGCAGGTCTGCGTCGAAGATGAAGTATCAGCTCAACAAACTGCGAGCGCGAGCGG